>Ga0247781_1000064_pt1 | contig 28553 bp, 21 predicted proteins | sample UWRJL184509B5_FD_179922 | JGI IMG/M metagenome (GOLD analysis project Ga0247781, IMG submission 179922) | Plant litter microbial communities from Arlington Agricultural Research Station in Wisconsin, United States - UWRJ-L184-509B-5 | ecosystem: Environmental > Terrestrial > Plant litter >...
AAACTCGGCGTTCGACTTCCACGCGGCCACCGCCTCGTCGGTCTTCCACGTGCCGGTCGAAGAGGTCGTCCCCGACCAGCGCCGCAAGATCAAGGCGATGAATTACGGCCTGGCCTACGGGTTGAGCGCGTTCGGCCTCTCCAACCAGCTCACCATCCCGACCGACGAGGCCCGCGGCCTCATGGACGAATACTTCGAGCGCTTCGGCGGCGTCCGCGACTACTTGCAGGCAGTTGTGCGCCGCGCCGTGCAGGACGGTTACACCGCCACCATCCTCGGCCGCCGCCGCTACCTGCCCGATCTGTCCAGCGACAACCGGCAGCGCCGTGAGATGGCCGAGCGGATGGCGCTGAACGCCCCGATCCAGGGTTCCGCCGCCGACATCATCAAGGTGGCGATGCTGCGGGTCGACCGCGCGCTCAAGGAAACCGGCCTCAAGTCGCGGATGCTGCTGCAGGTCCACGACGAGCTGGTCTTCGACGTGGCAGCCGGCGAGCGCGAGGAGTTGGAGGCGTTGGTGCGCCGCGAGATGGGCGCGGCCTACGGGCTGTCGGTGCCGCTCGAGGTCTCCGTCGGCTCCGGCCGCGACTGGAACGGCGCCGACCACTGACGGTGGGCCGCCCCGAGTGACGCAGCGGGTTCGCCGTGGTCCTGGCGAGCGCGCCGCGGCGAATCTGCGTACTGTGATCGAGTTGGATTCGGGCGTGATTGCGCCCCTTTGCAAGGGTGAGCCCAAGGGGAGCTTGACGATGGACAGTCCCGTTACCGACAACGGACCGCTGACCAGGGAGCCGCTCGACGCGGCCCGGGCCGACGCGTTCGCGCCGATGTTCAAGGCGCTGGGTGACCCGGTGCGCCTGCGGCTGCTGTCGATGATCGCCTCGGCCCGCGGCGGCGAGGTGGCCGTCGGGGACCTGACCGGCGAATTCGATCTGACCGGGCCGACCATCTCGCACCATCTCAAGGTGCTGCGCGAGGCCGGTCTGGTCGACAGCGACCGCCGCGGCACGTGGGTCTACTACCGCATGATCCCGGCCGCGCTCGCGGTGATGACCGCCCTGCTCGATACCGGCTTTCCCGTCTGACGGGGTCAGCTCTTTCCGGTCACATCGGCGGCCCGTCGGGCGGCCCGTCGGGCGGCGCTCGTCGTCCGCCACGCCTCCCGGTCACCCCCGCTTGGCCTGTGGAAACGGTCAGCCGGCGGGGAGGTCGGACACGAAGATCGCGGTGCCCGGAAAGAGTCGGCCCCGCAGCGGGCTCCACTGGCCCCAGATCTGCTCGTGCCCCTCCGGCCACTCCGGCTCGACCAGGTCGCGCAGCACGAAACCGGCGGCCACCAACTCGCGCACCCGATCGCCGAGGGTGCGGTGCTGCTCGACGTAGATCGGCACGTTGTGCTCGTCGGTCTCCACGTACGGAGTGCGATCGAAGTACGAGTTGCGAGCGATCAGGCCGGTTTCGTCCGGTTCGTCCCAGAAGATCCAGCGCATCGGGTGGGTGACCGAGAAGACCCAGGAGCCGCCGGAACGCAGGACGCGTGCGACCTCGCGCATCGCGGCGCCCGAGTCGGCCACGAACGGGATCGCCCCGAAGGCGGTGCAGACAATATCGAATACGCTGTCCGCGAACGGCAGCGCCAGCGCGTCGGCTTGCACCAGCGGCACGCTCACGCCGGTACGCCGCTCGGCGTCACGCGCGTGCCGCAGCATCCCCGCCGACAGATCGAGGGCCGTCACCTCGGCGCCCTGCCCGCGCAGCCACCGAGCCCCCGCCGCGGCGCCTGCGCCGAGCTCCAGTACCCGCTTGCCGCGCACGTCACCGAGCAGCCGCGCGTCGGCCTCCCGGACCCCCTCGGGGCACCACACGAAGTCGAGATCGCCCAGGAAGGAGCCGTGTTCGGCCTGGTACTCATCGGCGTCGGAGTCCCACCAGCCGCGGCTGGCGACCCGGCTCTCGGCGTCGCTGATCCGCCGGCGCGGGGTCTCGGCGGGGTCCGTCGGGTTGATCTCGATCACCGAACAAAGGTACGGCAGGGTCCCGGGGCTCTCGAATTCCGTACATTTCGGGCATAGGCTGGGCTTTCGGTCCAACATTGTGCCTCGGTCGTCAGGAGGGCTTGCAACCTGTGGTAATGCGCACGGTAAGCTAGTCGATGCGCTCGCGGATCGTGTGCCTCGGCAGGGAGCAGGTTCCGTGGTCGTCGGTCTCGACATGATCGACTGCAGGGATTCTGGCCCTTTGGGGTAGCCCGGTCCTTGATTGCTTCGTTCGTGCCGTGCCCGCCGGCAGTTCCGCGGCGCGCGAGAGACACCACGAATCCATCCGTTCGGAGCAACAGTCCACATGACGAGCAGCATCGAGGCCACCTCGAGCGCCAACAAGGTCACCGTCGACGATCTCGGGTCCGAGGAAGCATTCCTCGCCGCCATCGACGAGACCATCAAGTACTTCAACGACGGCGACATTGTCGAAGGCACCGTCGTCAAGGTCGATCGGGACGAGGTCCTGCTCGACATCGGCTACAAGACCGAGGGTGTCATCCCCTCGCGCGAGTTGTCGATCAAGCATGACGTGGACCCCGCGGAAGTGGTGTCGGTCGGTGACCACATCGAAGCCCTCGTCCTCACCAAGGAGGACAAGGAAGGCCGTCTGATCCTCTCGAAGAAGCGTGCGCAGTACGAGCGCGCGTGGGGCACCATCGAGAAGATCAAGGAGGACGACGGCGTCGTCCGTGGCTCGGTCATCGAGGTCGTCAAGGGTGGTCTCATCCTCGACATCGGTCTCCGCGGCTTCCTGCCGGCCTCCCTGGTCGAGATGCGGCGCGTCCGCGATCTGCAGCCCTACGTGGGCCGCGAGCTCGAGGCGAAGATCATCGAGCTGGACAAGAACCGCAACAACGTGGTTCTGTCCCGCCGCGCCTGGCTCGAGCAGACGCAGTCCGAGGTTCGCACCGAGTTCCTCAACAAGCTGCAGAAGGGCCAGGTCCGCAAGGGCGTCGTCTCTTCGATCGTCAACTTCGGCGCCTTCGTCGACCTGGGCGGCGTGGACGGCCTGGTGCACGTCTCCGAGCTCTCCTGGAAGCACATCGACCACCCCTCCGAGGTCGTCGAGGTCGGCCAGGAGGTCGAGGTCGAGGTGCTCGACGTCGACCTGGACCGTGAGCGCGTCTCGCTGTCGCTGAAGGCGACCCAGGAAGACCCGTGGCGCCAGTTCGCCCGCACCCACGCGATCAACCAGATCGTCCCGGGTAAGGTCACCAAGCTGGTTCCGTTCGGCGCCTTCGTCCGCGTCGACGACGGCATCGAGGGCCTGGTGCACATCTCCGAGCTGGCCGAGCGGCACGTCGAGCTGCCCGAGCAGGTCGTGCAGGTGGGCTCCGACGTCCTGGTCAAGGTCATCGACATCGACCTTGAGCGCCGCCGGATCTCGCTGTCGCTCAAGCAGGCCAACGAGGGCTTCATCGAGGGCGAGGACCACTTCGACCCGACCCTCTACGGCATGGCCGCGACCTACGACAACGAGGGCAACTACATCTACCCGGAGGGCTTCGACCCCGAGACGGGTGAGTGGCTCGAGGGCTTCGACAAGCAGCGCGAGACGTGGGAGAAGCAGTACGCCGACGCCCGCGAGCGCTGGGAGGCCCACACCAAGCAGGTGCAGGCGTCCCGCGACGCCGACGCCGAGGCCGCGCTCAACCCGGTCCCGGCCGGCGCTGCGACCTCGTCGTCGTCGTCCTCCTCGACGACCTCGTCGTCGACCTCCTCGAGCTCGCCCGCCCCGGCGCGCTCCAACGAGGAGCCGTCCGGCACCCTCGCCACCGACGAGGCCCTCGCCGCTCTGCGCGAGAAGCTCGCCGGCGGCAAGAACTGACCCAGCCCCTGGGCTGAGCCGGCCAGCAGCACCGCGAAGGCCGCTCCGACTTCGGTCGGGGCGGCCTTTCGCCTTTCCCGGAACGGCCGGATGGGAGAGCGGGACGGGGAGCGGACCCGCGATACTGGGCACGTGCTTAGGGCGGGACTTACCGGCGGGATCGGGGCAGGCAAGAGTGCGGTGGCGCGGCGGCTGGCCCACCACGGCGCGGTGATCATCGATGCCGACGTGCTGGCCCGCGAGGTGGTCGCGCCCGGGACCGAGGGGCTGGCCGAGATCGTGGCGGCCTTCGGCGACGGAATGCTGACGACCGGCGGCGAGCTGAACCGTCCGGTGCTGGCAGCCACGGTCTTCGGCGACGACACGGCTCGGCACACGCTCGAGAAGATCATTCACCCGCGCGTCCGGGCCAGGACCGCCGAACTGGCGTACCGGGCTCCGGGCGAGGCGATCGTCGTCAACGACGTGCCGCTGCTGGTGGAGACCGGGCTCGCCCCCTCGTACCATCTGGTGATCGTCGTCGAGGCCGAGCGCGAGCGGCGGATCCGGCGGCTCGTCGCGACCCGGGGGATGAGCGCCGAGCAGGCCGAGGCACGCATCGCGGCCCAGGCCGACGACGCTCGCCGCCGCCAAGCCGCCGACGTCGTGCTGCCCAACGACCGGTCGCTCGACGCCCTGCGGGCCCAGGTCGACCGGCTGTGGCGCAACCGGCTGCGGCCGTTCGAGGAGAATCTGCGGCTCGGGGTCGTGGCCCGGGCCGACCGCCGCCTGCGCATCGCCGACGCCGACCCGACCTGGCCCGACCAAGCCGAACGGCTCATCGCCCGGATCCGGCACGTGCTGCCCGAGGGGCACGAGGTGTCACACATCGGGTCGACGGCGGTGTCCGGGCTGCCGGCCAAGAACATCATCGACCTCATGCTCGGGGTGCGCACGCTCGACGAGGCGGACGACCTGGCCGCGAAGCTGGGCGGGGCCGGGTTCCCGAGGCGCTCGGGGGAGTGGGTAGACAATGCGCGGGGGGTGCCGGGCGAGACGTGGCCCAAGCGGTTGCACGGGTCCGCCGACCCGGGCCGCCCGGTCAACCTGCATGTGCGCGTGACCGGGTCGCCAGGGTGGCGGTTCGCGCTGCTGATGCGCGACCACCTGCGCTCGGTGCCGGCTGCGCGGGACGGATACGCGCGGGCCAAGGCACGCTGGGCCGAGGAACATCAGGACCGCGGCGCGTACGCCGAGGCCAAGGAACCGTGGTTCGACGCAGAAGCCCTGGCCGCCGATGAGTGGGCCGAGGTCACGGGCTGGCAGCCGACGCCGTGACCGGCCGGCGATCGGTGGCGCCCTTGGGACGACGGCCGGGCGCGAGGAGGCGTACGGGACGGCGGGTTTGATCTTGCTGTTGAGCTGAGGGTGAAAGAAGGGCGCTCGCGGCGGCCGGTCTGCGCGTGGCGCGACCACCGGTGGGTGCGCTCGCCGAAGAGCCGGGGCGCAACGAACCACGGGCCGGGCAGGCGGACCGTTTGATGGGTCACGCCCACTGCCGGGCGGCCGCCGCGAGCGGCCTACCCGACCAGGGTAGGCGCGGCCCGCAAGCTGGAACAATGCCGCAGGACACGGCGGAATGTGCACCCTCCGCACGTCAGCCCTTCAACGGGCGGCGGGGCAGCCGTGGCGACGGGAAAAACTGTCGTACCCCCGACGTACGGTTGTCGGCATGGCGCTCGACTTTCCACGACTCGACGGCCGGTTCGAGGTCGTCAGCGAATTCCAGCCGGCCGGTGACCAGCCGGCGGCCATCGCCGAGCTCGAGCGACGGGTCCGCCGCGGCGACCGCAACACCGTGCTGCTCGGCGCGACCGGCACGGGCAAGAGTGCCACCACCGCCTGGCTGATCGAGAAGCTTCAGCGGCCCGCGCTCGTGATGGCCCCCAACAAGACGCTCTGTGCCCAGCTCGCCAAGGAGTTCCGCGAGCTGCTGCCCAACAACGCCGTCGAATACTTCGTCAGCTACTACGACTATTACCAGCCCGAGGCCTATATCGCCCAGACCGACACCTACATCGAGAAGGACTCCTCGGTCAACGAGGAGGTCGAGCGGCTACGTCACTCGGCCACCATGTCGCTGCTCACCCGGCGCGACACAATCGTGGTCGCCACCGTCAGCGCGATCTACGGCCTCGGCACCCCGCAGGAATACCTCGACCGTTCCGTCTCGCTCAAGGTCGGCGGCGAGGTCGACCGGGACAAGCTGCTGCGCCGCCTGGTCGACATTCAGTACTCGCGCAACGACATGGCTTTCCAGCGCGGCACTTTCCGCGTCCGTGGCGACACCCTCGAGATCATCCCAGCTTACGAAGAGCTCGCCGTTCGCATCGAGCTCTTCGGCGACGAGATCGAGAAGCTCTACTATCTGCACCCGCTCACCGGCGAGATCGTCCGTGAGGTCGACCAGCTCGTCATCTTCCCGGCGACCCACTACGTGGCCGGCCCCGAGCGGATGGAGCGGGCGATCGGCGACATCGAGGCCGAGCTTGCCGACCGGCTCGCCGAGCTGGAGCGGCAGGGCAAGCTGCTTGAGGCGCAGCGGCTGCGCATGCGCACGACCTACGACATCGAGATGATGCGCCAGGTCGGCTTCTGCAACGGCATCGAGAACTATTCGATGCACATGGACGGCCGCAGCCCCGGCGATCCCGCCTACTCGCTGCTCGACTACTTCCCCGACGACTACATCACCGTCATCGACGAGTCGCATGTGACGATTCCGCAGATCGGTGGCATGTATGAGGGCGACGCGTCCCGCAAGCGCATCCTGATCGAGCACGGTTTCCGGCTCCCCAGCGCCGCTGACAACCGGCCGCTGCGCTTCGACGAGTTCCTCGAACGGGTCGGGCAGTCGGTCTACCTCTCCGCGACCCCCGGGCCGTGGGAGATGCAGCAGGCCCAGGGCGAGTTCGTCGAGCAGGTGATCCGCCCGACCGGCCTGGTCGACCCTCAGGTCGTGGTCAAGCCGACCAAGGGCCAGATCGACGACCTGATGCACGAGATCAAGCTGCGTACCGAGCGCGACGAGCGGGTGCTGGTGACCACCCTGACCAAGAAGATGTCCGAGGACCTCACCGACTACCTGCTGGAGAACGGCATCCGGGTGCGCTACCTGCACTCCGAGGTCGACACGCTGCGCCGGGTCGAGCTGCTGAAAGAGCTGCGCAAGGGCGACTACGACGTCCTCGTCGGCATCAACCTGCTGCGCGAGGGCCTCGACCTGCCCGAGGTGTCGCTGGTCGCCATCCTCGACGCCGACAAGGAGGGCTTCCTGCGCAGTGGGCGGTCGCTGATCCAGACGATCGGCCGCGCGGCGCGCAACGTCTCCGGCGAGGTCCACATGTATGCCGACAAGATGACCCCGTCGATGCGCGCCGCCATCGACGAGACCGATCGGCGCCGCGCCAAGCAGATCGAGCACAACGAGGCGAACGGGATCACGCCGACCGCCCTGCGCAAGCGGATCCACGACATCCTCGACGACATCTACCGCGAGGCCGAGGACACCGACGCCCAGGTCGGCCCGATGGTCGGCGGCGGCGGCCGGCAGATCTCGCGCGGCAAGGCACCCGTCCCCGAGACCCGCTCCAAGCGGCGCGGAACGTCGGCCGGTCCGGCTCGCGAGGGGATGGCCCGTGCCGACCTGGCCCAGCTCATCCAGGACCTCAACGAGCAGATGCTGGGCGCGGCCCGCGAGCTGCAGTTCGAGCTGGCGGCCCGGATCCGCGACGAGATGGGCGAGCTCAAGAAGGAGCTGCGCGGCATGGACGCGGCGGGGGTGAAATAAGTCGATCCCTCCCCGAGCCGTGACTAGTCTGACCGGATGACGGCGACCGGCGAGACCACCTGGACCGAACTGACCGGCGTGCCGGCCGAACTTCTCGCCCTGGCCCACCGGTGCATCGCAGCCGACGGCGGCATGCCGCTGGCGACCGACCTGCGCTTCCTGGGCCGGCGCTGGTCGGGGGACGAGGTGACGGCGTTCGGGCTGCCCGCGGCCGACGGCAGCCTGCTGGCCGCGGGAGCGGTGCGGGGCGGGCCGGCCTTCACTGGCCTGGTCGACCCCGCCGCACGCGGTCGCGGGTTCGGCAGCGCGCTGCTCGACCAGGGGCTGGAACTGGCCGGGCGAGACCTTCCCGGTCGCGTCGCCGCGCACGCCGACATCGCCGCCGACGTCGAGATCACGGTCGAGAGCGAGACCCTGACCGACGACGCGGTGGCGCTCTTCGAGTCGCGCGGGCTGCGGCAGGTCTTCGCCGAGGACGTCCTGCGCATCGACCTGACCGAGGCTCCGCCGGCGGCGGTGTGGCCTGCGGAGGCGACGCTGTCGACCTGGAGTCAACCGGTGGCGCGGCGCTTTCACGCGACCTATCACGGGGCGTTCCGCGACCGGCCCGGCTTCCCGGCCGACCCGGTCGACGAGTGGATCGCCGAGAACGAGGACGACGAGGACTTCCTGCCGGACAGCTCGCTGCTGGTCACCCTCCCCGGCCTGGGCGACGCCGGCTTCATTACGACGGCCCGGGGCTGGGTCGTGCAGGTCGGCGTCGTCCCGTCGGCCCGGCGGCTGGGGCTGGCCGCGGCGCTGATCACTGAGGCCCTGGCCCGGATGCGCGCCGCCGGCGACACTCACGCCTGGCTGACCGTCAACGTCAACAACCCGGGAGCCGCAGCCGTCTACCGCCGTCTCGGTTTCGCCGACCGCGGCCGCCGCGCCCGCTTCCGCGGTTGAACCGGGGCGCTGGCCCGCTTCCGCGGTTGATCCGGGGCGCTGGCCCGCTTCCGCGGTTGATCCGGGGCGCCGCGCCTGTTTCCGCGGTTGATCCGGGGCGCCGCGCCTGTTTCCGCGGTTGATCCGGGGCGCCGCGCCTGTTTACCGTTTGTGCCGTCGGCTTGCGTCGCCGACGGGGTGCCGTTAGCCGGTGAAGAAGTTTTGGTCGGGGCCGGGGCGCGCACCTGCGGGGACATCGAGGAAGTGCTCGACCTGCGGCGGGGTGGCGAAGTACTGGCCGATCCAGCCGCGCCACTGGGGAAAGCGCTCGGTGTTCCGGAAGTTTTCCAGGTGCGCCTCGACGCTGTCCCACTCGACTAGCAGCACGAACCGGGACGGTGACTCGACCCCGCGGGTCATCCGGATCGACCGGCAGCCCGGCGTGCCGGCCAGGATCGGGTAGGCGATGTTGTATGCGGCGGCGAACTCCTCTTCCGAACCGGGCGTGATGTCGATCAGTGCGACCTCGAGAACCATGACCGGCAGCCTGGCATACCACCTAGCTATCCAGGTTCCTAGGAAGCCAGCCGGACCGGTGGGGCCGGACGCGGGGTGGTCCTACCGAGCGGGCGGGGAAGCCCGATCCGGGAATGCGGTGAGGGGTGGGCTGGAAGGGTATGACAAAGGAGGTGAGCCGGGATGACGGTCAGGAGACGGGCGGCGACGATGAAACTCGACACGCTTTGGGGGTGCCACTGCCGTTTGCTCGGTTCATGGGACACAATGGCTGCCGTAGGAGGGGAGTATTCCCTCGTGCCGGTCTCGTCAACACGGAACGTCCACCCCTTTGCGGGCGCTCCCGGGGCCGGCGGTCGCTCTGAGCGGCGGAAGAGACCTCCGACAGTCGCACGACGCTGTTCTCGTTTGAGCTTCAGGCGGGCGCAGCGCCGAACCGTGTCTGCCGGAGGTTTTTGTTGAACATCTCGGCTTGGGTGTGGATCGCCACCCTGGTTGCCGTCGTCGTCGTCCTCGCGGTTGACCTGCTGATCATCGGACGCCGACCGCATGAACCCTCGATGAAAGAGTCGGGGAGCTGGGTAGCCTTCTACATCGCCCTCGCGCTGGCCTTCGGGGCCGGTATCTGGTTCTTTGCCGGCGGGCAGTCGGCCGCGGAGTTCTACACGGGCTGGCTGACGGAGTATTCGCTCAGCGTCGACAACCTCTTCATCTTCATGATCATCATGGCCCGGTTCGCCGTGCCGCGGCAGCTGCAGCAGAAGGTGCTGCTCATCGGCATCGTGCTGGCCCTGGTGATGCGGGGTGCGTTCATCGCCGCCGGCGCCGCGCTGATCTCGCAGTTCTCCTGGGTCTTCTACATCTTCGGCGCGTTCCTGGTCTACACGGCTGCCACCCTGCTCAAGGAGGGTGAGAACGACGAGGACGACTTCACCGAGAACGTCCTGATCCGCTGGGCGAAGCGGGCGCTGCCCGTCTCGTCGTCGTTCGGCACCGGCAAGATGATGGTGATCACCAACACCGGCAAGCGGTTGTTCACGCCGATGCTCATCGTGATGATCGCGATCGGCACAACCGACCTGCTGTTCGCGCTCGACTCGATCCCGGCGATCTTCGGCATCACCAAGGAGCCGTACCTGGTCTTCACCGCGAACGTGTTCGCGCTGATGGGCCTGCGACAGCTGTACTTCCTCCTCGGCGGGCTGCTGGCGCGTCTGGTCTACCTCAACTACGGCCTGAGTGCCGTGCTCGCCTTCATCGGCGTGAAGCTCTTCCTCGAGGCGCTGCACACCAACACGGTCCCGTTCATCAACGGCGGGCACGGCGTGCACTGGGCGCCCGAGATCCCGATCTGGCTCTCGCTGCTGATCATCATCGGCACGCTGGGCGTCGCCACGGCGCTGAGCCTGGTCAAGTCGTCGCGCGACCGCAAACGCGAGCTGGCCGAGACCAAAGCATGACGCGAGCACGCACGTCACCCGCACCTGAAGGCTGTGCGCGAGCGCGCTGACCGGAACCGAAGCTGAGCGCGAGCTGACGTGGCGTGACAAGCGCGCGCTGACATCACGGGAAAGAGGGGGCCGGATCTCCGGCCCCCTCTTTCCCGCGATGCGGTTCTTACTGGTGCTTGCGGCGAGCGGCCGCCCGGCCCCGCGCCTGCTGGTCCAGGACCACCTTGCGGATCCGGACCGCGGCCGGCGTCACCTCGACGCACTCGTCCTCGCGGCAGAACTCGAGGGCCTGCTCCAGCGACAGCTTGCGCGGCGGGATCAGCCGCTCGGTGTTGTCGGCGGCGGCGGCCCGCATGTTGGTGAGCTTCTTTTCCTTGGTGATGTTGACGTCCATGTCGTCCTCGCGAGAGTTCTCGCCGACGATCATGCCCTCGTACACCTCGGTGGACGGGTCGACGAAGAGCTGACCGCGCTCCTGCAGGTTGATCATCGCGAACCCGGTGACCGCGCCGGCCCGGTCGGCCACGAGGGAGCCGTTGTTACGGGTGCGTAGCTCGCCGAACCAGGGCTCGTAGTCCTCGAACAGGTGATGCATGATGCCGGTGCCGCGGGTCTCGGTGAGGAACTCGGTGCGGAAGCCGATCAGGCCGCGCGCCGGAACCAGCCACTCCATGCGCAGCCAGCCGGTGCCGTGGTTGATCAGTTCTTCCATCCGGCCCTTGCGGGTGGACAGCAGCGTGGTGATAGCACCCATGTACTCGTCGGGGGCGTCGATCGTCAGCCGTTCGACCGGCTCGTGGATCTTGCCGTCGATGGTCTTGGTGACCACCTGGGGCTTGCCCACGGTGAGCTCGTAGGACTCGCGGCGCATCTGCTCGACCAGGATGGCCAGGGCGAGCTCGCCGCGGCCCTGCACCTCCCACGCGTCCGGCCGCTCGGTGTTGAGGACGCGCAGCGAGACGTTACCGATGAGCTCGCGGTCGAGGCGGTCCTTGACCATGCGGGCCGTGACCTTGGCCCCCTTGACCTTGCCGACCATGGGCGACGTGTTGGTGCCGAGGACCATCGAGATGGCCGGCTCGTCGACCGTGATCAGCGGCAGGGGGATCGGATTCTCCGCGTCGGCCAGGGTCTCACCGATCATGATCTCGGCGATGCCGGCGACGGCCATGATGTCGCCGGGGCCGGCGCTCTCGGCCGGCTTGCGGTCCAGGCCCTCGGTGATCAGCAGCTCGGAGATGCGGACGTTGCTGATCGTGCCGTCGGTCTTGCACCAGGCCACGGTCTGGCCCTTGCGGATGGTGCCCTCGTGCACGCGGCAGAGCGCCAGCCGGCCGAGGAAGTTCGAGGCGTCGAGGTTGACGACGTGCGCCTGGAGCGGGGCGCCCTCGGTGTAGGTGGGGGCGGGAATGGTCTCGAGGATCGTGTTGAACAGCACCTCGAGATCGGTGCTGTCCTCGGGAACTGTGCCGTCCTTGGGCTGGGTCAGCGAGGCGATGCCATCACGGGCGCAGGCGTAGACGATCGGGAACTCGATCTGGTGCTCGTCGGCGTCGAGGTCGAGGAAGAGTTCGTACGTCTCGTCGACGACCTCCTTGATCCGGGCGTCGGGGCGGTCGACCTTGTTGATGATCAGGATGATCGGGAGCTTGGCCGCCAGCGCCTTGCGGAGCACGAACCGCGTCTGCGGCAGCGGGCCCTCGGAGGCGTCGACGAGCAGGGCGACACCATCGACCATGGTCAGGCCGCGCTCGACCTCACCGCCGAAGTCGGCGTGACCAGGGGTGTCGATGATGTTGATGGTTACGGGGTCACCCTCGGCGGGCTGGTAGCTGATCGCCGTGTTCTTGGCGAGAATGGTGATGCCCTTTTCCCGCTCCAGGTCCATGGAGTCCATGGCGCGGTCGGCCATCTCGCCCCGCGCGTGGGACTGGCTCCCCTGGCGCAGCATGGCGTCGACCAGGGTGGTTTTGCCGTGGTCGACATGGGCGATGATGGCGACGTTGCGTAGGTCGGTGCGGGTCTGCATGCCTCCATTGTTCCCGGAGAAAGTTGCGGTCCCAAAATGGGGGTCAATCGACGCCGTCGGTTTCCCATCAAGACCGATCTGTCCGCTTTTTTGGGGCAGCGGCGGGCGAGGTGACCTTGCTAGCCTGCGGCATCGACCGTGGTACGGGGGAGACATCGATGGCGCGTGGGTGGAAACTGGGCGTGGCTGTGGTGGCCTTGATGGTCGCCGCCGGCTGCGGGCTCGTGGGTGGCAAGGACGACACGAAGGCCGCGCCGGTCGCTCAGGAGGTGGCCGAGTCGCCGGAACCGACCGTCGAGCCGACCGAGGAGCCGACGCCGGAACCGACGGTGGCCGTGGTGAAGCCTACGAAGACGCCGTCGAAGAAGCCGCCGAAGAAGGCTGCCGAGCCCACCCAGCCCGCGTTCTGGAGCGAACTGCCCGCCTGCGCCCACTACGACAAGACCAAGCCGGTCGCGAAGAAGAAGGTCAAGACCGCGCTGAAGTCGGCTTCGTCGCGCGTCTACTGGCGTACCCAGGCCCCGACCTTGAAGGTGAACTATCCGTTGGTCAAGGCCGTGGCGTGGCAGGAGAGCGGCTGGCAGACCAACATCCACAACTGTGACGGCGGCATGGGCGTCATGCAGGTCATGCCCGACACGGTCAACATGATCAACAACCGTTTCGGGCTCACCTATAAGCCCGCGAAGTATCAGGACAACGCCCTTGTCGGCGCGAACTACCTGGCCTGGCTGACCAAGTGGGCCGGGGACAACTACTTCAAGGGCAACTACAACCTGAACCCGAGCAAGTGCAAGACGCACAGCTCGTGGTGCCTGCTGAACGTGGTGATCTCGGGTTACAACGCCGGCGCCGGCAACATCGAGGGGGCGGCGCAGCGCAAGACCCTGCCCAATCCGCAGTACGTGGCGGCGGTCCGTTCGCTGATGAGCCGGTGCGAGTGCGACCAGTTCTAGGTGTCGAGATACACTGGGTGTCTAGGACCCGAGACCCATTTTGACCTGCTCCTGAGGGCAAGTGTAAGGTCTCGGGGTTGTCGCGTGTTGATAGAAGCTGGCGAGCTGCACTGGTTTCCACCAAGTCGGCGGCTTGAGCAGCTCACCCTAAGGAGCCTTACGCAATGCCGCCCAAGAAAAAGACCCATGAGGTGACCCTCGCGCTTGAGGCGGGTAACGCCGCGATGGTCGACCTCGGCAAGATGCTTGGTCCGACCGGGGCCAACATGCGTGCGGTCAAGGTCGAGTACGACGAGGCGACGGCGAAGAACCGCGGCGAGATCATCCCGGTCATCGTCTCGGTCTTCGAGGACCGTAGCCACGCGCTGGTCTACAAGACCCCGCCGACCAGCTTCCTGATCCGCAAGGCTCTGGGCATCCAGTCGGGCGCGTCCAACCCGCTGACCCAGACCGTCGGCACGCTGAACGCGACGCAGGTCAAGGAGATCGCCGAGCGCAAGCTCCCCGACCTCAACGCCAACGACCTCGACGCCGCGATCCAGATCGTCTCCGGCACCGCCCGATCCATGGGTGTGAAGGTCGCGCTGTAACAGCTTCGTGCGAAACGGGCCCCGGTGATCCGGGGCCCGTTTTTCATGCCTTGCCGATGATCTCGTTGATCAGTCCGTACTCGACGGCCTCCTGAGCGGTCAGGGTGCGTCCCGCCGACATGTCGTCCTCGATCCGGCTGCGCGACTGCCCGGTGACCTCGACCAGCCGCAGGGTGATCTCCTCGAGCTCGCGCAGATGCTGCCCCGCGGCCCGGGCCACCTCGTCGGCCGTCCCGGTGACCCCCGCCGACCGCGGCTCGGTGAGCTTGAACCGCGCGTGCCGATAGGCGCCCCGCCGCTCCGCCGCCGCCAGCACCGCGACCACGGCGCCGCCGGCCTGCGAGGTGACGATCGCCTGCACCGGCGCGGCCATCGAGTCGATCACATCGATGACCGCGAGCGCCGCCGCGAGCTCACCGCCCGAACTGGCCACATGAAGCTGCACGGGCGCCGGCCCGGCCGCGTCGAGCGTCAGCAGCGCCGCCGCTATCCCGGTCGCCGCTTCCGAGGTGAGCTGCCCGCGAACCATCACGATGCGCTGGTCGAACAGCTTCTCCTCGAGCCAGCCCGGAAGACCCGGTCCCGCTCCGGCCTGCTGCCACGGCTCCGGTTGCTGCGGCTGGGGTTGCCCCCATCGCATCGGATCGTGCCGCATCTCCACCGCACACCTCCCGACGCCCGCACCGGTCGGCACCATCCAAGCTTGCCGATCGCACACGGGTCTCCCTCAGCCTATCCAGGCGGGGACGGCATCGACTTCTCGTTTTGCTGAGGGCTGAGCGGGGGCCGTCTTCCTAGCTGAGATACGCCCGTGGAGCGGGACACCCGCATCGGCCCCGAACCCGTACGCGCCAGGGGTTGATCTTGATCGCTTCCGGAACTCGGGTTTGCGGCTCGGAGTGCGGGAGAAGTGGATTCTGTTCGCACAACGACGTGGGGGAGTTTCTCGTGACCGAGCCAGGACGACGCCCGACCACCACCGACGCGGGGATTCCCGTCGCCAGCGATGAGCACTCGCTCTCCGTCGGCCCCGACGGCCCGGTCCTGCTCCAGGACCACTACCTGATCGAGCAGATGGCGAACTTCAACCGGGAACGCATTCCGGAACGCCAGCCGCACGCCAAGGGTGGCGGCGCCTTCGGCAAGTTCCGGGTGACGCAGGATCTCAGCGCCTTCACCCGGGCGGCCGTCTTCTCGCCGGGCGAGGAGACCGAGGTGCTGATCCGCTTCTCGACCGTGGCCGGCGAGCGCGGATCCCCGGACACGTGGCGTGACCCGCGCGGCTTCGCGGTGAAGTTCTACACCCGCGACGGCAACTTCGACCTTGTCGGCAACAACACACCGGTCTTCTTCATCAAGGACCCGATGAAGTTCCAGCACTTCATCCGCTCGCAGAAGCGGCGTGCCGACAACAACCTGCGCGACCACGACATGCAGTGGGACTTCTGGACGCTCTCGCCGGAGTCGGCGCATCAGGTGACCTGGCTGATGGGGGACCGGGGCATCCCGCGTACGTGGCGGCACATGAACGGGTACGGCAGCCACACGTACATGTGGATCAATGCGGACGGTGCGCGGTTCTGGGTGAAGTACCACTTCAAGACCGACCAGGGCATCGAGACGTTCACCCAGGACGAGGCCGACCAGATGGCCTCGGCCGACACCGACTATCACCAGCGGGACCTGTTCGAGCACATCGCGGCCGGAGAGTTCCCCGGCTGGACGCTGCACGTGCAGATCATGCCGTACGAGGACGCGCGCACCTACCGGTTCAACCCGTTCGACCTGACCAAGGTGTGGCCGCACGCCGACTACCCGCTGCGCGAGGTCGGCCGGATGGTCCTCGACCGCAACGTCACCGACTACCACACCGAGATAGAGCAGGCCGCCTTCGAACCGAACAACACCGTGGCCGGTACGGGCCTCTCGCCGGACAAGATGCTGCTGGCCCGGGGGTTCAGCTACGCCGACGCGCACCGGGCCCGGCTGGGGGTCAACTACAAGCAGATCCCGGTCAACTCGGCCAAGGTCGAGGTGAACAGCTACTCCAAGGACGGCGTCATGAGGATCAAGAACGTCAGCGATCCCGTGTACGCCCCGAACTCGTACGGCGGTCCGCAGGCGAACCCGTCCCTGACCGACGACGGCGGCAAGTGGTACTCCGACGGCGACATGGTCCGCGTGGCCTACACGCTGCACGAGGCCGACGACGATTGGGGCCAGGCGGGCACCCTCGTCCGCGACGTCCTCAGCGACGAACAACGGGGCCGCCTGGTCGACAACATCGTCGGCCACCTGCTCAACGGCGTCAGCGAACCGGTCCTGGTCCGAGCCTTCGGATACTGGCACAACGTCGACAAGGAACTGGGTGACCGGATCGAGGCCGGCGTCCGCGCCAAGCAGGGCGAGAAAGACCCGAAGGCCGCCCAGCAGGCCAACCCGGCTCGCTCGTCGATGCAGGCCAAGGCCTGATCCACACCGCGGAGCGAGCCGCCGTCCGTTGATCGACGGTTGTCCGGCTGCCGGTCACCAGCCCCGGGCACGCCACTCGGCCAGATGGGGGCGTTGCGCGCCGAGGGTGGAGTCGCCGCCGTGGCCGGGATAGAACCAGGTGTCGTCGGGGAGGCGGTTGAAGAGCTTCAGCTCCACGTCGTCGAGGAGGGTCTCGAAGTTCTCCTTGTTGCCGTGTGTGTTGCCGACACCACCGGGGAAGAGACTGTCGCCGGTGAAGAGGTGGGCGGTGCCCCTCGGGTCCTGGAAGAGCAGGGCGATCGAGCCAGGCGTGTGGCCCACCAGGTGGATCACCTCGAGGGCGTGCTCGCCGACCACGACGAGTTCGCCCTCGCGCAGCTTGCCGGTGACGACCGGGATCTCGGCGGCGTCGTCGGCGTGGGCCAGCGAGGCCGCCCCCGTCTTCTCCACGACCTCGGCCAGCGCCTCCCAGTGGTCCTGGTGGCGGTGGGTCGTCACCACCGTTCGCAGCCCGGCGTTGCCGACCAGGGCGAGCAGGGTGTCCGCGTCGTTGGCGGCGTCGATCAGGATCTGCTCGTCGCCGGTGCGCAGCAGGTAGGCGTTGTTGTCCATCGGGCCCACCGAGACTTTCGTGATCTCCAGGCTGCCCAGATCACGGACGGCGGGCGTGCCGCCACGAGTTACTTCTCCGGTGTACGTCATTTCTATTTCCACCTCGCGGGGGTCGGGAGCACGCCGTCGGGTGAGACGGTGAGCTCGGCGCCGTCGCCGCGGCCGGTGAGCCAGGCGGCGATCGGCTTGGTCGGCCCGCCGCCGACCGGCGGGTGCGGCTCGGAACCGAGGGTCGTCATAACACGGTCCCGTGGGTCGAAGGCAGAGCGGTCACGCAGACGACCCTAGTGGGTCGGAAATCGCTTTCGCTGGGGTAGCCCGCGACCGTACCGTCGGTGCAGACGCGAAGTCATGAACCCGCGAAGGAGGTGGGGAGCGTGCTGTTCGTCGTTGCGTCCCCTTCACCCGGAGGCTCTCGCCTGACCCCGGCCCGGCGTCCCTCCCCTTCCTGAAACGGGTTTTCCCATGTCACACGATCTGTCCCGGCTCGGCTGGGACGAGTCCCGCGCATCCGCATATCGGCCTTTCGACCGCCCCGATGCCACCGCCGGCCGCGTGCTGCGCGCCGACCGCGGCGTCTGCACCGTTCTCGACGCGAGCGGCGTCACCCGCGCCAGCCTCGGCGGCAGCGTACTCCTGCACGCCAGTCGCGATCCGTCCCTGCTGCCCTGTGCCGGCGACTGGGTGGTGCTGCGGCACTGGCCCGACCGGCGGGTCACGGTCGAGGCTGTTCTTCCCCGGCGTACGTGTCTGATTCGCCGCACCTCCGACAAGGACAGCACCGGGCAGGTCCTCGCCGCGAACATGGACACCGTCGCCGTGGTCGAGCCGATCCACCCCGAACCGGACGACGCCCGCATCGAACGCCTGCTCGCCCTGGCCTGGGAGTCCGGCGCCCGGCCGCTGCTCGTGCTCACCAAGAGCGACACCTCCACCGAGCCCGGGGCGATCACCCGGCAGATCGCCGAGATCGCGCCGGGCGTGCCGGTGGTCGCGGTCAGTGTGCGGCTCGGGATCGGCGTCGAGCAGATCCGGGCGTACGCCGGGGCGGGGCGCACCCTGGCGCTGCTGGGCCGTTCCGGTGCCGGAAAATCGACGCTGGTCAACGCCTTGGCGGGTACGCCGGTCATGCCGGTGCAACAGATCCGGGACGTGGACGGCAAGGGCCGGCACACCACGGCGTACCGGAATCTCGTGCTGCTCCCCGCCGGCGGTGCCGTGCTGGACACACCCGGCATCCGCGGGGTCGGCCTGCTCAACACCGCCGAGGGGCTCGACCGGGCCTTCGCGGACGTCGCGGCCCTGGCGGACCGATGCCGCTTCGACGACTGCCGGCACGAGTCGGAACCGGGCTGCGCGGTGGCTCTCGCCGTCGCCGACGGTTCGCTGATGCCGCGCCGGCTTTCCAGCTGGCGCAAGCTCCGGCACGAGATCGAGGTGGAGTCGGCACGTCGGACGGCCCGGCTGGCGGGAGCGGCCGGAAACCGCCGCCGGCGTTCTTGACGTACCTCGCTGTCGGGCGCGTCTGTCGGGCGCCGTTGTCGGGCGCCTCTGTCGGGCGCCTCTGTAACAATGCACCGGTGCGTGCGGTGAAGGAAGTCGTTGAGAGGACCGAGGACCCGCCGGAGGCGCCTGCCTCCCGGCGCTCCCCGGCCGATCTCTGGGCCGGGCTGAGCTACGCGGCGCTCGCCGTGCTGGTGATGATCCAGCTCTGGCGTGACCCGAGCGGCCGGGTGCTGGCCGGCAACGACGACGACCACGGCGTGTTCCTGTTCATGCTGGCGCACGGCGAGCGGGTGCTGTTCCACGGCGACAACCCGTTCTTCAGCGACCGGCTCAACGTGCCCGACGGCGTGAACATGATGGCCAACACGTCGGTGCTGGCCCTGAGCCTGCCGCTGGCCCCGCTCACGCACTGGCTCGGCGCGGGCGTCTCCGTGGCGCTGCTGCTCACGCTGGGGCTCGCCGGCACCGCCTTCGCGTGGTACTGGGTGCTCTCCCGCCACCTGGTGACCAGCCGGGTCGCGGCCTGGGTCGGCGGCCTGTGGTGCGGGTTCGCGCCGACGATGATCTCGCACGCCAACGGCCATGTGAATTTCGTCAGCCAGTGGTTGCTGCCGTTCATCGTCTGGCAGGTGCTGCGGCTGCGTGAACCCGGCCGAGCCTGGCGCGGCGGGGTGATCCTCGGCCTGCTGATCGTGGTGCAGGTCTTCATCAACGAGGAGAGCCTGCTCTTCACCGCGCTCGCCCTGAGCGTCTTCGCCGTGGCTTACGCGGTGCTGGCCCCGTCGTGGAGCGACACGCGGCACCTGCTCTCCGGGGTCGGGGTCGCGGCCCTCGTCGCCGGCACCCTGCTGGCCTACCCGTTGTGGTTCCAGTTCCTGGCCAAGGGCAACTATCACGGGCAGCCGTTCGCCCCGGACGAATACGCGACCGATCTTGCCTCGCTGGTCGGATTCGCCCGGCAGTCGCTGGCCGGTAACGCGGAGCTGGCCCGGCAGATGAGTGTGAGCGGCACCGAGGACAACGTGTTCTTCGGCCCGGCCGGGTTCGTCCTGGTGGTCGCGTCGGTGGTGGTGCTGTGGCGTTCGGTGGCCGCCCGGGCCGCCGCGATCTCCGCGCTCGTGCTGCTGATCGCGTCGATGGGTCCCGAACTGGTCGTCCTCGGCCACGACACCGGCGTCCCGCTGCCGTTCGGCCTGATCAGCCACGTGCCGATCATCGACCTGGTGAGCGTGACCCGATTCGCGATGGTGCCCGCCACCATCGCCGGTGTGCTGCTCGCCCTGGCCACCGACCGGGTGTCGTCCTGCACACCGCGCGGGCGCCGGCTGTGGCAGGTGTCCCTGGTGCTCGCCCTCGTCCCGCTCTTCCCCAAGCCGTTGCCGGTCGTCGAGGCCGACCCGCTGCCGCCCTTCCTCACCCAGGGCATCTGGCGGCAATACGTCACCGACGACCGCAGTCTGGTGACGGTGCCGCTGCCCGAGGTCACGACCGGGCGCACGGGCATGCGCTGGGCGGCGTTGTCCGGGCTCGAGTTCCGGGTGCCGCGGGGCTACTTCATGGGCCCGGTCAACCCGCCTGCCGACCACACCGGCTCGTGGAACGCGCCCCGCCGGTTCACCTCCGACCTGCTCTGGCGGGTGCGCGAGTTCGGCGAACGCCCTCCGCTCACCGCCGGCGACAAGGCCCGCATCACCGAGGACCTGATCTTTTGGCGGGCGGCCGTCGTGGTGCTGATCCCGAACAGCCGCAACGAGGCCCCGCTGCTCGACACGCTGACCGCCGCTCTGGGGCCGCCGCAGCAGGTGGGCGGAGTCCGGCTCTGGGACGTACGCTATCTTCCGGTTCCCTCGTCAGAGTGATGACCGCCCCCGCCTGAACTGCGGGAATGCGCACGATGTGATGAGCGCTGCTCGTAGTCGACGCCGTCGGCGGCAAAACTTGTCGTACCCCCTGGCTAAAGTTGCCGCGGCTCTGTCGACTCAAACACCTGTACGGAGAGGCTGGCTGGTGGCCGACCGTTTGACTATCCGAGGCGCGCGCGAGCACAACCTGCGCGACGTCAACCTGGACTTGCCCCGCGACGCCCTGATCGTGTTCACCGGTCTGTCCGGCTCCGGCAAGTCCAGCCTCGCGTTCGACACGATCTTCGCCGAGGGACAGCGGCGCTACGTCGAGTCCCTCTCGTCGTACGCGAGGCAGTTCCTGGGGCAGATGGACAAGCCCGACGTCGACTTCATCGAGGGCCTGTCCCCGGCCGTCTCGATCGATCAGAAATCGACGTCGCGCAACCCCCGCTCGACTGTCGGCACCATCACCGAGGTCTACGACTACCTGCGCCTGCTCTACGCCCGCACCGGCATCCCGCACTGCCCGGTCTGCGGCGAGCGGATCAGCAAGCAGACGCCGCAGCAGATCGTCGACCGGGTCCTGGCGATGGACGAGGGCACCCGCTTCATGGTCCTTGCCCCGGTCATCCGCGGCCGCAAGGGCGAATACGTCGACCTCTTCGCCGAGCTGCAGGCCAAGGGCTACGCGCGGGCCCGGGTCGACGGCGTGGTTCACCCGTTGACCGAGCCGCCGAAGCTCAAGAAGCAGGAGAAACACACCATCGAGGTGGTGGTCGACCGGCTCAGCGTCAAGGCGGGCAGCAAGCAACGACTCACCGACTCGATCGAGTCGGCGCTCGGGCTGGCCGGCGGCATCGTCCTGCTCGATTTCGTCGACCTGCCCGAGGACGACCCGGGCCGCGAGCGGCGCTTCTCCGAGCACCTGGCCTGTCCGAACGACCACCCGCTGGCGATCGAGGACCTCGAGCCCCGGGTCTTCTCGTTCAACGCGCCCTACGGCGCGTGCCCCGAGTGCACCGGCCTGGGCACCAAGAAAGAGGTCGACCCCGAGCTGATCATCCCGGACGAGGAGCGGAGCATCCGTGCGGGCGCGATCCAGCCCTGGTCCGGCGGTCAGACTCAGGAATACTTCCTGCGTCTGCTCGAGGCGCTGGGCAAGGACCAGAAGTTCAGCATCGACACCCCGTGGCGCCAGCTGCCCACCCGGGTCCAGAAGATGGTGCTCCACGGCTCGGAGGACCAGGTCCACGTCCGATACCGGAACAAGTACGGGCGGGAGCGCTCCTACTACACCGGCTTCGAGGGTGTGGTGCAGTGGATCGAGCGTCGGCACAACGACACCGAGAGCGATTGGTCGCGCGACAAGTACGAGGGTTACATGCGCGACGTGCCCTGCCCCGTCTGCGGCGGCACGCGGCTCAAGCCCGAGGTGCTCGCCGTGACCATCGCGGGCAAGAGCATCGCCGAGGTCTGCAACCTGTCGGTGGGCGACTGCGCCGAGCTGCTGGCCGGCATCGAGCTCGACGACCGGCAGAAGATGATCGCGGAGCGGGTGCTCAAGGAGATCAACGCCCGGCTGCGGTTCCTGGTCGACGTGGGCCTCGACTACCTGTCACTCGACCGCGGCGCCGGCACGCTCTCGGGCGGCGAGGCGCAGCGCATCCGGCTCGCCACCCAGATCGGCTCCGGTCTGGTCGGCGTGCTCTACGTGCTCGACGAGCCGTCGATCGGCCTGCACCAGCGCGACAACCACCGGCTCATCGAGACCCTGGTGCGGCTGCGCGACCTGGGCAACACGCTGATCGTGGTCGAGCACGACGAGGACACGATCCGCACGGCCGACTGGATCGTCGACATCGGCCCGGGCGCCGGTGAGCACGGCGGTCACATCGTGCACAGCGGCTCGGTCGAGGGTCTGCTCAAGAACGAGAAGTCGCCGACCGGCGCCTACCTGTCGGGTCGCAAGTCGATCCCGCTGCCGGCCACCCGGCGCCCGCAGACGCCGGATCGCGAGCTGGTCGTACAGGGCGCCCGCGAGCACAACCTGCGGGGCCTGACCGTCCCGTTCCCGCTCGGCCAGTTCATCGCGGTGACCGGGGTGAGCGGCTCGGGCAAGTCGACGCTGGTCAACGACATTCTCTACACCGTGCTGGCTAACCAGCTCAACGGCGCGCGGATGGTGCCCGGGCGGCACACCCGCATCTCCGGTCTGGAAAACGTCGACAAGGTCGTCGGGGTCGACCAGTCGCCGATCGGCCGTACCCCGCGGTCCAACCCGGCGACCTACACCGGGGTCTTCGACAACGTCCGCAAGCTGTTCGCCGAGACGACCGAGGCCAAAGTGCGCGGCTACGGCCCGGGCCGGTTCTCGTTCAACGTCAAGGGCGGCCGCTGCGAGAACTGTGCGGGCGACGGCACAATCAAGATCGAGATGAACTTCCTGCCGGACGTCTACGTCCCGTGCGAGGTGTGCAAGGGCGCGCGCTACAACCGCGAGACGCTCGAGGTGCACTACAAGGGAAAGACGGTCTCCGAGGTGCTGGAGATGCCGATCGAGGAGGCCGCGGAGTTCTTCCAGGCCATCCCGGCGATCCACCGTCACCTCAAGACCCTGGTCGACGTCGGTCTCGGTTACGTCCGGCTCGGTCAGCCCGCGCCGACGCTCTCCGGCGGTGAGGCGCAGCGCGTGAAGCTGGCGTCCGAGCTGCAGAAGAGGTCGACCGGCCGAACGGTCTACGTGCTCGACGAGCCGACCACCGGCCTGCACTTCGAGGACATCCGCAAGCTGCTCCTGGTGCTCAACGGCCTGGTCGACAAGGGCAACACGGTGATCACGATCGAGCACAACCTCGACGTGATCAAGACAGCCGACTGGCTGATCGACATGGGTCCTGAGGGCGGCAGCAAGGGCGGACTGGTGCTGGCCACCGGCACGCCCGAGGAACTGGCCGAGGTGGCCGACAGCCACACGGGCCAGTTCCTGCGGCACGTGCTGGGCCTCAAGGGCAAGGCCAAGGGGGCACCCGAGGCGACGGCCCGGGCGGCCAAGGCCAACGGGACCGCGGTCGGCAAGGCCCCCACCACCCGGGCCCGCGCCCCGCGTTCGCGGGCCAAGGCGGCGGTCTGAGGGCCACGGTGGCAGTTCAGCAAGGTCACAGGTGACTCATAGCGATGACGCCCGGTCGAGGGTTTAATCTCGACCGGGCGTCGCTGTCCGCGTTACCACGCGGGGCGAATGCTGACGAACCCAGAGATAGCCCCATGTTCATGGGCGGATATTTCGCGGTACGTCGAACCCGGCAAGCCGCAGCAGCGTATGTAGAGGCGACGCCGCGTGACTACTCACGTGGACCAGGCACTGGAGGGTTACCCGATGACAGACGTGCAGACCAGGACCGACGCCGAGCTCCGCGAGGAGGAGCCCCGACGCCCGGGCACGCCCTCGACGCGCCGTGTCGTCCTGCTCGGCGCCGGTGCGGCGGGTGCCACGGCCGTCCTGGCGGCCTGTGGCACAGCCACGAACCCCGGCAACACCAACGGCACCGACTTCTCCGACAAGCCCGCTCCGGCCGGCAGCGCGGGCACCGGCGACAGCGGTGCCACGGGCAACAACGGCGGATCGGGCGGCGCTACCCTCGCGGCCGTGGGCGACATCCCCGAGGGCGGCGGCATCATCGCCGGCGACTACGTGATCACCCAGCCGGTGGCCGGCACTTTCAAGGCGTTCAGCAAGGTGTGCACGCACGCCGGCTGCGACGTCAACAAGGTCGACGGCGGGCAGATCGCCTGCCCCTGCCACGGCAGCAAGTTCGCGATCGACACCGGCCAGCCGACCTCGGGACCGGCCACCAAGGCCCTGCCCGAGACCAAGGTCAAGGTGGACGGCGACAACATCGTCGCGGCCTGACCAAGTCTTCTCAGCTCTTTCCGGCCGGAGGTCCGAAGCCGTGGCGGCGGCGACGGACCTCCGGTCGCGTAATCATGTCAGCCCCCCGCACTACTGTTGAGCCTGTGCCAGACCCCTCCAGCTATCGGCCCGCGACGGGAACCATTCCCGAGTCGCCGGGCGTTTACCGGTTCCGCGATCCGACCGGCCGCGTCATCTACGTGGGCAAGGCGAAAAACCTGCGGAACAGGTTGAATTCCTACTTCGCCGACACCTGGTCGCTGCACGCACGCACGCAGCAGATGGTCACCACAGCGGCCAGTGTGGACTGGGTGACGGTCGGCACCGAGGTCGAGGCACTCCAGCTCGAGTTCTCCTGGATCAAAGAGTTCGACCCTCGCTTCAACGTCAAATACCGCGACGACAAGTCCTACCCGTTCCTCGCCGTGACGCTGAACGAGGAATTCCCCCGCCTGCAGGTGATGCGCGGCGCCAAGCGCAAAGGCGTGCGCTACTTCGGTCCCTACTCCCACGCCTGGGCCATCCGCGAGACGCTCGACCTGCTTCTCCGCGTCTTCCCCGCGCGCACCTGCTCGACCGGCGTCTTCAAGCGCGCCGGCCAGATCGGCCGCCCCTGCCTGCTGGGTTACATCGGCAAGTGCTCGGCCCCGTGCGTCGGCACGGTCAGCGTCGACGAGCACCGCGCCATCGTCGACGACTTCTGCGACTTCATGGCCGGGCGCACCGACACGTTCGTCAAGCGGCTCGAACGCGACATGCTCCAGGCCTCCGAGGAACTCGAGTTCGAGCGGGCCGCCCGTCTGCGCGACGACATCGCCGCCCTGCGTCGCGCGATGGAGAAGCAGACGGTCGTCCTCGGCGACGGCACCGACGCCGACGTGGTCGCCTTCGCCGAGGACCCGCTCGAGGCGGCGGTCCAGGTCTTCCACGTGCGCGACGGCCGGGTCCGCGGCCAGCGCGGCTGGGTGGTCGAGAAGGTGGAGGACCTGTCCACCGGCGACCTGGTGCACCACTTCTGCAGCCAGGTCTACGGCGGGGAGGAGGGCGAGGGTGACGTGCCGCGCGAGGTGCTCGTGCCCGCCCTGCCCGACGACGCCACGGCCCTGGCCGACTGGCTCTCCGAGCACCGGGGCAGCCGGGTCTCGCTGCGGGTGCCCCAGCGCGGCGACAAGCGGTCGCTGCTCGAGACGGTGGCGCGCAACGCCGGCGAGTCCCTGCAACGCCACAAGCTGCGCCGGGCCGGCGACCTGACCACCCGCAGCAAGGCGCTCGACGAGATCGCCGAGGCGCTCGGCCTCGACACGGCGCCGCTGCGCATCGAGTGCTTCGACGTCTCTCAGATCCAGGGCACCGACGTGGTGGCCTCGATGGTCGTCTTCGAGGACGGCCTGGCCCGCAAGAGCGAATACCGGCGTTTCGCGATCCGCGGCAACCCCGACGGCAGCGGTACCGACGACCTCGCCGCGATGAGCGAGGTGATGCGGCGCCGCTTCGCCCGCTTCCGCGCCGAGCCGGGAGCCGACGGCCCGCTCGACCGCCCCGGGTCCGAGATCGATTCCGAGTCCGAGATCGATTCCGAGTCCGAGTTGCCCGGCATCGACCCGCTCACGGGCCGGCCGCGCCGGTTCGCCTATCCGCCGCAGCTCGTCGTCGTCGACGGCGGTCAGCCCCAGGTCAACGCGGTCGCCGCGGTGCTCTCCGACCTCGGCATCACCGATGTGGCGCTGTGCGGTCTGGCCAAGCGGCTCGAAGAGGTGTGGTTGCCTGGCGAGGACTTCCCGGTCATCCTGCCGCGCACGTCCGAGGCGCTCTATCTGCTCCAGCGCGTCCGTGACGAGGCCCACCGCTTCGCGATCACCTTCCACCGGCAGCGCCGCTCCAAGCGGATGACGGCGTCGGCGCTTGACAACATCCCCGGCCTGGGCGAGACCCGGCGTAAGGCCCTGCTGCGCCACTTCGGGTCGCTCAAGCGCCTCTCCGCCGCCACCCCGGAGGAGATCACCGAGGTCCCCGGCATCGGCCGCCGCACGGCCGAGACCCTGCTGGCCGCGCTCAACCCGGCCAAGCCCGCGGAACCCGACCGGCCCGCCGACCCGACAAGCGTCCCGCTCGGCGGCGCAGGCCGCACGAAAGCCGGGGCCAACCGGGCCAAGGCCCCGCATCCTGATGCGGCGACACTCTAGGGTCGCGGTGGCCGCAGGGTCGCGGTGGCCGCAGGGTCGCGGTGGCCGGGGAACTTCGAGCGGCGGGTTGTGGTTGTAGTACCGGGGCCGGAGCACCGATCGGATGGGCCACAGGCGTCCGCGCGGATCGTGGCAACGGCTTCGGCCTAGGATGTTGTGTCCGCCAGGGGCGCGGGCGAAGCGACGCTGGGAGGCGTGCGTGACGGAGTCGATGCCGGAGTTCGTGGCCGACGCGGTCGATCCGGATGAGGTGACCACCGATCTGGTGGTCGTGACCGGGGTCTCCGGTGGTGGGCGCAGCACGGTCGCCCGCGCGCTGGAGAACGTCGGCTTCTACGTGGTCGACAACCTGCCGCAGGCGCTCATGCTCGACATGGCCCAGCTCGCCTTCCAGGCCGGTGGCGCAGCGAAACGTACGGCCATGGTCCTGGACGTTCGCAGTCGCGCCTTCTCGACCGACCTGACCGGGGCCGTGCGTGCGCTCAAGGACCGGGGCTTCTCGCCGCGTGTGGTCTTTGTCGACGCCGAGGACGACGTGCTGATCCGCCGCTTCGAGTCGGTGCGCCGGTCGCACCCGCTGCAGGGCGACGGCCGTCTGGCCGACGGCATCGCGGCCGAGCGCAAGCTGCTCGCCGAGGCCCGCGAGCAGGCCGACGTGATCATCGACACCAGTCACCTGAACGTGAACCAGCTGCGCCGCCGCGTCGAGGAGCTGTTCGGCGGTGAGGACGTGCGCCGGCTGCGCATCACCGTGCTCTCGTTCGGCTTCAAGTACGGCCTGCCGCCCGACGCCGACTACGTGATGGACGCCCGGTTCCTGCCCAACCCGTTCTGGGTGCCCGACCTGCGCGACCACACCGGCCTCGAGGAAGCGGTCAGCACGTACGTGCTCGACCAGGAGGGTGCCGGCGAGTTCGTGAAGACCTACGCGGGGCTGATCGCGGCGACCGCCCCCGGCTTCGAGCGGGAGGGCAAGCGCTACCTGACCGTGGCGGTCGGCTGCACCGGCGGCAAACACCGCAGCGTCGCCATCGCCGAGGAGCTTACCGCCCAGCTGCGCGACATCCGCCTGGCCGCTCACCCCTCCCACCGTGACCTGGGGCGGGAGTGACGGTGTCCCCCTTGCGTGTGGTCGCGTTCGGCGGCGGCCACGGGCTGAGCGCCTCGCTGCGTGCCCTGCGCGGCCGGGCCGCCGAGCTCGACCTGGACATCACGGCGATCGTCACCGTGGGCGACGACGGCGGGTCGAGCGGGCGCCTGCTGGCCGAGCGGGACGCGCTGCTGCCCCCGGGCGACCTGCGGCAGGCGCTCGCCGCGCTCGCCGACGAGCGGGCGGTTACTCAGCGTACTGCCAATCTGTTGCAGTACCGGTTCGCCGAGATCCCGGCTGGCGGCGAGGGCCCCGATCCGCTGGTCGGCCACGCCGTGGGCAACCTGCTTCTGCTGGGCCTCATGGAAATGCTGGGCGACCCGGTGCAAGCGCTCGACCACGCCGCCGCGATGGTGGGCGCGCGCGGCCGGGTGCTGCCGATGGCCCGGCACGCGATCGGCATCGAGGCGGACATGCGCGGCGCCGACCCGCAGCGCCCGCACGAGATCGTCACTGTGCGTGGTCAGCATGCGGTCGCGGTTGCACACGGTCACGTCGAGGCCGTCCGCATCGAACCGGCCGACCCGCCCGTCTGTGCCCAGGCCGTCGCCGCGATCGAGCAGGCCGACTGGCTGATCTTCGGGCCGGGGAGCTGGTTCACCAGTGTCCTGCCGCACCTGATGGTGCCCGGCCTGGCCGAGGCGATCCAGAAGAGCCCGGCCCGGCGGCTGGTCACGCTCAACCTGGCCACCGAGAACGAGACGCTCGGGC
>Ga0247781_1000065_pt1 | contig 28396 bp, 21 predicted proteins | sample UWRJL184509B5_FD_179922 | JGI IMG/M metagenome (GOLD analysis project Ga0247781, IMG submission 179922) | Plant litter microbial communities from Arlington Agricultural Research Station in Wisconsin, United States - UWRJ-L184-509B-5 | ecosystem: Environmental > Terrestrial > Plant litter >...
AGCCGCAGAGGCCGGATGTGCAGCAGCGTGCGGACGACGAGCCGGCGCAGCTCCGGGGCATGGTCCAGGCCCACATCGCCCGTCGGGTGGACGATCACGCTGCCGTCGGCGGTGGTGCGAACCTCGAGACCGTGGGCTCGCATCGGACCGCCTCTCGTCACCCCGTGTTCACCCTTACGATCACGATAGGTGGCGAAAAGCGGGATGCAATCAGAAGCCGGCACGTCATTCCGGCGGCGGCGGTGTGCCTTTTCCCCCAGGAGATCGCCCGCCGGCTGACCATCGCGGTGCGCACGGTCCCTTCTTGGGCATGTCGCTCCACTCAACGCCACCGGCCGCGTCCGTAGCGTGAAGCGCCGTCCGGCAACGACCCGCGGCGCTGGGTCGACCCGGATGAAACGCACAGAGTGACTCCCAAAGTGTCAAGTTGGCCCGCGCGTGGTCGAAGTTTGCGGCAACTGAGTGACGCGGCGTCGCTCTCGCGAAGGGAGTTCGGGTGTTCGGGAGCAGCAAACGGGTCTTGGCCGAGCAGGTCAACGCCGATCTGGCCGAGTCCCAGGCGGACGTCCAGGCGATCACCGCGGTCCTGCGGGCGATGGAGAGCGCGCCCTCCGTCGAGAAGGCCATCGGCACCGCGCTCGAACTGGTCCGCGGCCTGTTCGGCTGGGCCTACGGCTCCTACTGGCAGCTGGATCCGAGCGGCAAGGCGCTGCATTTCTCGCAGGACAGCGGCAGCGTCAACGAGGAGTTCCGGCGGGTCACCCTCGAGTCCTCCTTCGCCGAGGGCGTGGGGCTGTCGGGGCGTACGTGGCGCTCCCGGGACCTGGTCTTCGTGCGGAACATCGCCGACATGACCGACTGTGTACGCGCTCCTGTAGCGGCCCGCGCCGGCGTTCGGAGCGGGATTTGTTTCCCGCTCATCGAGGACAACCACGTCGTCGGCACGATGGATTTCTTCGCCACCGAGGAGCTGCACCCGTCGGAGGGCCGGCTCGCGGTTCTGCGGGCGATCGGTCAGCTCGTCTCCGGAGCGCTGGCCCGCCTGCACGAGGGCGTCCGGCAGGAGAAGGCGGCGCAGGACGTCGAGGCCGTCTCCACGGTGATCCGCGACCTGACCCAGGCCACCAGCCGCGACCAGGCCCTGCAGTCCGCGCTGGAGACCATCCGGCAGGACTTCGACTGGCAGTACGGCTCGTTCTGGCAGCTCGACGACACGGACAACGTGCTCCGGTTCGCGATCGAGTCGGGCGACGCCGGTGCCGAGTTCCGCCGGGTCACGATGTCGGCCTCGTTCGCCAAGGGCGTCGGGCTCTCCGGCCGGGCCTGGGCCAAGGACGACCTGGTCTTCGTCGAGGATCTCGGCGAGCTGACCGACTGCGTACGCCGTCCGGCGGCCCAGGCGGCCGGGGTCAAGTCGGGCGTCTGCCTGCCGATCAAGGTCGGCGGCCGGATCGTCGGCACGATGGACTTCTTCGCCACCCGCACGCTGATCATGTACCCGGGCCGGGAGAGCGCGCTGCGCAACACGGCCTTCCTGGTCGGTCAGGCGCTGGAGCGCTTCGCCTCGGCGCAGCAGCTGCACAGCGCCGGCAAGCAACTGCTCGACTCGATCGCCGAGGTGGAACGCAACGTCACGTCGGCCGCTGCCGTCGCGGCGCAGGGGGAGCAGCTCACCGTCGAGGCCAACCAGCAGGTGGCCGCGCTGGGCGAGGCCAGCGCCGAGATCAATCAGGTGGTGAAGACGATCCAGTCCATCGCCGCGCAGACCAAGCTGCTCGCGCTGAACGCCACCATCGAGGCGGCCCGGGCCGGCGAGTCCGGCAAGGGCTTCGCGGTCGTCGCCGGCGAGGTGAAGGAGCTCTCCAGCGAGACCGAGCGGGCCACGACCGAGGTCAGCACCAAGGTCAACGCCATCCAGGCCCGCGTCGACGCGGTCACCGCCTCGCTGGCCCAGATCCACACCGCCGTCGAAGAGATCAACCAGACCCAGAAGCTGATCGGCGGCGTCCTCACCGAGCAGGTCGCCGTCACCGGCGCGATCCTCAACTGACCTCCTCCAGACCACGCGATCCTCAACTGACCTCCTCCAGCTCCAGACCAGGAGTATTTCCCATGTTCAGCAACGAGATCTTCGCATCGAGGCCGTGGACCCGGCTGCAGGACGGAAACCGCAGGTGGATCGAGGACCGCAGCACCGCCGCCGGTAGCCGGGGAGCGGTCCGGCGAGCCGAGACGACCGAGTCCCAGACGCCGTTCGCCCTGGTCCTGGGCTGCTCCGACTCCCGAGTGCCGGCCGAGATCCTGTTCGACCAGGGGGTCGGCGACCTGTTCGTGGTGCGGACGGCCGGACACGTCGTCGACTCGGCCGTGCTCGGCTCGGTGGAGTACGCGATCGAGATCCTCGGGGTCTCGCTGCTCGTGGTACTCGGCCACGAAGGCTGCGGGGCGGTCGGCGCGGCGACCCGTGTCGTCGACGGCGCGCAGGTCCCGCCCGGCTTCATCCGGGACGTGGCCGAACGCATCGCGCCGAACATCCTGCGGGCCCGTCACGCCGGCGCCACGACGGCCACCGAGGTCGGCGACCAGCACACGCTCCTGACCGTGGAACTGCTCCGGCAGCGTTCGGCCCTGGTCGACGACGCGATCGGGCGCGGAGCCGTCGAGGCGGTGGCGGCCCGCTACAGCCTCAGCAGCGGGACCGTCATCGAGCTGCGCCAACCGGTTCTGGCGGGCGTCTGAGCGCCTCGCAGCACGGCCACGAGCCGGTCGTACCCGATGGGTCTCGGTCCGGACCCGGCCCGGTGCTGCTGGTCCGGGAGGGTGGCGCGGTGACCGACAGTCGTCGCCGGCCGCTGACGTGACCACGGCGAGCGGACGCCGAGCCCGGATCCGCGCTCTCGCGTGACGTGCGGGTAGAGTGGAGGTGGATCACCTCCCCCCGCCACTAGGCCCGCCCCGTTTGCAGTCCCAAGGCCCGCCCGTTTGTGCTGACGGGTCGGCGCCGCGTCCATGACCAGTGCCGACGTACCAGCGGACGTCCCTGGACGCGAGCAACACCCCGACACCACAGGAGTGCGAATGACGTACGCGCCAACCTCCCCCACGGTCACGCCGTCGACGTCGCGCGAGCCGGTCAAGACCCTGCGTGAGAAGGATGCGGACAGCTTCCACGCCGCGCTCGCCCGGATCCTGTTCGCCGGCCTCGACGACGCCCTGCAGGCGGGTGACCACCCGCGAGCGGTCGGCTTCATCAACCGCGGCTTCGCCGAGGGCAACCCGCGGCTGGGCTGCGACCTGCTCTACCAGGCCATGTCGGTCGTCGGCACCGCCCGCACGTGGACCGTGCAGATCGCTCCGCAGACCCAGGTGACGCAGCGCACCGAGGTCTGACCGCGCTCGCCCGTCACGCCGGTGCGGGCTTCCGCAGGTGCGATGCGAGGAAGATCTTGTCGCGCGAGCTCATCCGGTCGACGTGAATGCGGACGAAGGAGATCCGACGCGGACGTCGGCCCCTGCGGTTCCTCACGCATAGTCCCGACAGCATGCTTTCGGCCCGGCGGTCTGTAAAGTGTTGTAAAGGCGGGTGTATATGTGTGGTCCAAGGGCGAGCGGCGCCGGCGCCGCGCTCTGGAACTGTTGAGGTTGCTGTTCGGGGGCGGTGCTTGATCTGTCAATTCCTTGTCGGGAATCTGTCACTACTGGCAGTGGAGCGTCGTGGATTGAAGACTGGGACTCCCGACCGATGAGGCGATCCAGATGACCCCCGCGGGACCAACCGACTTCGGTGTGCTGTTCCGGCTGTGGCGTCTACGGCGTGGGCTGAACCAGCGGCAGTTGGCCGCGCTGATGAGTTACGACTCCTCCTACATCAGCCACATCGAGTGCGGGCGGCATGTGCCGACCCAGGCGGTGGTGCTACGAGCCGAGGCCGTACTGCGTACGGGTGGCGCCATCGTCGAGGCGGCCGTGGCGGACGGGGCCGCGTTGCGCGAGCGGGTGTCCCCGGCGAAAGCCCTGAGCATCCTGGGTGTCGGCGCCGTCGTCGACCAGGAGATCGCCTCGCTTCACCTTTCGCGGGAGTGGGTCCACTGCTCCGTCGCGCGCACGATCCGCAACGTCGGGACGGAGCCGATCAACCGCTACACGGCCTACGTGGACGTCGATCGCGATCCGGTGAACGCGTCGGCCTCGGCGGCGTATTACAGTTCCGATCCGATCACCTGGGACGAGTTGCGGTTTCACGCCGAGATAGACACGGCCCCCGGTGAGCCGCTGGACTTCCAGGTCGTTCACGACCGTGATGCCTATAAGCAGATCGCGGTGCGGTTCGAAACCGGCGGCGCGCGATTCCCGATCTATCCCGGCCGGTCCGCGGTCGTCACCCACTCGTACCGGGTGCGGGCCCAGAAATGGGGCCCCTACTTCCGTCGTGACATCCGCACCCCGACCGAGGAACTGCGGGTAATCATCCGATTCGACATCGAGGCGAATCGGGTCCGTGGATCGGTGACGTCGTTGAACTCGGAGGAGCCGGAGGAGATCGTGCCGGCCCTCGCGCGCCGCGCCGGAAACTTGACGCTGCGCTGGGCGGGCTCAGCGCCGTCGCTGCAAAGTGTCTACGAATTCCGGTGGTAGCCGGACACTCCTTCGGGATCGGATGAGCAACCTGCGTCAACTTCCGCCGGCTTACGGGCCGTGACGGGTCTGAGCGGGTCGCACGATCCCCGGGTCAGGAGGGGCGCACCGCCGGCCATCTTCGGGGAAAGCCTCACCTCAGACTTTCACCGCGAAGCGGGCAGGTCAGGGCGCGACGTCGGCGAAGGGGGACTTGCCGACGGCCAGGCGGGCGTCGAGGGCGGCCGGGCTCAGGACGTGGTCGCGGACCAGGTAGCCGGCGCCGGCGATGCCCGCTCGGGCTTTGAACTTCGTGGGGACGATGCGGAGCTGGCGGGTGGCCAACGGCAGGGAGCGTTGGTAGACGACCTGGCGGATGCCGGCCAGCAGATCGTCGCCCGTGGTGGCGAGCAGGCCGCCGAGCACGATGACGTCGGGGTTGAGCAGGCTGGTGGCGTACGCGACGGATTCGCCCATGACGCGGCCGGCGTTGCGCAGGCTGGCGACGGCGGCGGAGTCGCCGCGGCGTACCCGGTCGGCTATGTCCCGGGCGTCGTGTCCCTCCTGGAGGTCGCGGGCCAGCGCCCATCCGCCGACCAGGGACTCCAGGCAGCCGACGTTGCCGCAGCGGCACTGCGGGTCGCCGAAGCCGGCGATATGGGCGTGGCCGATGTCGCCGGCCGCGCCCTGGGCGCCCCGGTTGATCGCGCCGTCGATGACCATGCCGCTGCCGACGCCCGTTCCGGCCTTGATGAAGAACAGGTGGCGTTGGGTGGGCCAGTGCCGACGGTGCTCGGCCAGGGTGAGCAGGTTGACATCGTTGTCGATCAGGACCGGAACGGGCCAGCTGCGACGCAGGTGGCGACGGATGTCGTACGCCTCCCAGCCGGACATGATCGACCAGCCCTGCACCCGGCCGGCCTCGTAGTCGACCGGTGCGGGCAGGCTCAGGCCGAAGCCGGCCACCTCGGCCTGATCGAGTCCGAGGTGGCTGATCAGCTCGCGGAGCAGCGCGGTGATCCGGTCGAGCAGCACCTCGGGGCCGTCACCGAGGGCGAGCTTGGCCACCCGGTCGCCGAGGATCGCCATGTTCAGGTCCAGGACGGCGAAGCGGGTTCGTTCCTCGCCGACGTCGACCGAGATGAGCACACCGGCCCTGGGGTTGAGCTCCAGGGCGCGCGAGGGTCGGCCGCGGCCGGGGATGCTCTCGGTACCTTCCCGGACCAGTTGAGCGTCGAACAACGTGTCCAGCCGTTGGCCCACGGTGGAGCGGGACAGGCCGGTGAGCTGGGCTATTTCCGTCCGGGTGCGCGCCGCGCCGGTGATGATCAACTCAAGGACGCGGCCGGGGCCGTCCTCGGCGTGCACGGGTGCGGTCATGGCTCTCCCAAGGGGGCGATGGTCGGCGACAGTCAAGCACATCACTTATGTCGACAGCAACGCATAACTCCGAACTTTGTGCTTGACGGTCGACGTAACACAGCTCACGATGAGCCGTAACGCGACGGACTTAAGTCCAGCTCACGACGGATTTCTGGAGGCCACCCATATGAACGCCAGTCGCACGGTTCGCCATCTCGCCGCCTCCGGGCTGGCCGTCGGTCTGCTGCTCGGAGCGGCCGCGTGCGGGGACAGCGACGACGCCGAAACCTCGGTCGCCGGCGCGGACGACGTCACCATCGGCATCGTCGAGCTGAACCTGTCCAACCCGTTCTTCGGCACGCTGCAGAAGGCCACCGAGGCGGCCGCCACGGCCAAGGGGTGGAAGGTGATGAAGGCCGAGGCGAAGGTCCCCGGTGACTCGGCCACCCAGGTGACCGCGATCGAGAACATGATCGCCCGGAACGTGCGGGCGATCGTGCTCGACCCGGCCAACCCGACCGCCCTGGTCGACGTGGTCAAGAAGGCCCGCGACAAGGGCATCCTGGTCATGACGGTGAACGCGACGCTGACCCCGATCGATGCCGCCGACGCCACCTTCGCCACCGACAACACGGCCGCCGGCAAGCTCATCGGCCAGTGGGCCAAGGCATCCGCCCCGGCGAACCCGCGTATCGCGATGCTCGACTTCGACCTCTCCGACGGGCCGGCCGGCGGGCGGCACAACGGCTTCCTCGAAGGCTTCGGCATCGCCGACGGCGCCCCGCAGATCGCCGGCTCGGCGCTGACCAAGGGCACCATCGAGACCGGCCAGTCGGCGATGGAGAACCTGCTCTCGGCCCACCCCGACATCAACCTGGTCTACACGATCAACGAGCCGGTCGCGGCCGGCGCGTACACCGCCCTGAAGAACAAGGGCCTGGAGCGCAAGGCGGTCACCGTCTCGGTGGACGGCGCCTGCTCCGGCGTGCAGGACGTCAAGGACGGCATCATCGGCGCGACCGCGATGCAGTTCCCCAGCAAGATGGGTGAGCTCGCGGTGGCCGCGGCCGACGCGTACATCAAGAACGGCACCAAGCCGACCGCCGGCCTCACCGACTCGGGCACGGTCCTGATCACCGACAAGCCGGTGGCCGGCCTCGAGTCCCAGACCTCGGAGTGGGGCCTGCAGAACTGCTGGGGCGAGAAGTGACGAGTGCTCCGCCCCGCGACGTCGACGCGGTCCTTCTCGAACAGGAGGAGGACCGCGGCGGTCCGGTTCGCACTCTCCTCGGCAGCCAGATCGCCGGGCCGCTCGCCGCGCTGGTCCTCGCGATCGTCATCTTCGCCCTGACGACCAGCACGTTCCTCAACGCCGACAACCTCTCGCTGATCGCCACCCAATCGGTGGTGGTCGGCACCCTCGCCCTCGGTCAGACGCTGATCATCCTGACCGCGGGCATCGACCTCTCCAACGGCGCGATCATGGTGCTCGCCGCGGTGGTGATCGGCAAGCTGGCCACCGACGGGAATCCGTTGCTGGCGCTGGCCGCCGGGACGGCCGTCTGTCTCGTGTTGGGCGGGCTCAACGGCGTACTCATCTCGCGGTTCTCCCTGCCGCCGTTCATCGTCACGCTGGGCATGCTGTCGGTGCTCTCCGCGGTGGCCCGGCTCTACACCGACTCGCAGTCGTACCCGATCGACTCGGACCTGCTGACAGTGCTCAACCGGGGACCGACGATCGGCGGAGTGACCATCACGTACGGGGTTTTCCTGTGGATCGTGCTCACCGCGGTGCTCGGCTACGCGCTCACCCAGACCGCCTGGGGCACCCACGTGTACGCCGTCGGCGACAACCGGGCCGCCGCCGCGCTCACCGGCATCAAGGTCAAGCGGGTCCTGCTCAGCGTCTATCTGACCGCGGCCGTGGTGTACGCGTTCGCCGCCTGGCAGGCGCTCGGCCGCACCCCGACCGCCGACCCGAGCGGCTACTCCACCGCCAACCTGGACAGCATCACCGCCGTCGTGATCGGCGGGACCAGCCTGTTCGGCGGGCGCGGCGGCGTGGTCGGCACCTTCATCGGCGCGCTGATCGTGACCGTGCTGGCCAACGGGCTCACCCAGGCCGGCATCGACTCGCTCTACCAGCAGGTGGCGACCGGCGTGCTGGTCGTGGTCGCCGTCGCCGTCGACCACTTCGTCCGGACGAGGCAGACCCGATGACCGAACCTGTTCTGCAAGCTCGCGGCCTGACCAAGCGCTACGGGCACGTGGTGGCGATGGACGACTGCCACTTCGACCTGCACCCCGGCGAGATCCTCGCGGTCATCGGCGACAACGGCGCCGGCAAGTCCACCCTGATCAAGGCGCTGACCGGCGCGGTCATCCCCGACTCGGGAAGCATCTCGGTCAACGGCGTCCAGGTGCAGTTCCGCAGCCCGCTGGACGCGCGCCGGGCCGGCATCGAGACCGTCTACCAGGAACTGGGGGTGGCGCCCGCGCTGGACATCACCCAGAACCTCTACCTCGGCCGCGAACAAAGGCGGAAAGGCCTTCTCGGCACGGTGTTCCGCAAGCTCGACAAGCCCGGGATGCGGCACGGCTCGGCCCGCCAGATGGCCGACCTCGGCATCCGCGTCCAGTCCATCCGGCAGAAGGTCGAGACCCTCTCCGGCGGTCAGCGGCAGGCCGTCGCAGTCGCCCGGGTAGCGGCCTGGGCCACCAGTGTGGTCATCATGGACGAGCCCACCGCGGCGCTCGGCGTCCGCGAGACGAACCAGGTGCTCGGCCTGATCGAACGGGTTCGGGAGAACGGCCTGCCGGTCGTGCTGATCAGCCACAACATGCCCAACGTCTTCCAGGTCGCGGACCGCATCCACATCCACCGGCTGGGCCGGCGGATCGCCCTGGTCGAGCCGGGCAGGACCACTATGGAGGAGGTGGTGGCGGTGATGACCGGTGCCAAGACGCCCGAGTCGCTGCAGCTCGACGGGGGTCCCGCGTGAGCGCGGCCGAGCTGGTCGACCTGGCTACCCTGGTGGTCGCGGCCCGCAAGCTCGTGGCGAGCGGTCAGCGGCGGATACTGGGCATCACCGGGGCGCCGGGAGCAGGCAAATCGACCCTGGCCCGGGAGCTCACCGACGCGCTCGGCGACCAGGCGGTGCTGGTCGGCCTGGACAGCTTCCACCTCTCCAACGCGGAGTTGCGCCGGCTCGACCGGCAGGACCGCAAGGGCGCCGCGGACACCTTCGACGCCGCCGGATACCAGGCGCTGCTCGAGCGGTTGCGGTCGCGGCGGGACGAGATCGTGTACGCGGCCGAGTTCGACCGGTCCATCGAGGAGTCGATCGCCTGTGTCGTGCCGGTGCACCGCGACGTCCCGCTGATCGTCACCGAGGGCAACTACCTGCTCGTCGAGGACCATCGGTGGGGGGCGACCGCGGCTCTGCTCGACGAGGTCTGGTACGTCGAACCGGGCGAGGACGTACGCATGGAGCGGTTGATCGCCCGCCACGTGCGGTTCGGGCGCAGCGCGCAGGAGGCGCACGACCGGTCGTACGGCTCGGACCAACGCAACGCCGAACTGATCGCCTCGACCCGCCCGCGGGCCCACCGCGTTGTGCGGATCATGACCGTGCAGGAGTTGGCATGACCTACCGCAGCTCAGGATCAGGACAGCCGGTCCGGGAGGTTCGGGTATGAGCGTCCTCGACCTGTTCCGGCTGGACGGCAAGGTGGCCGTGGTGACCGGCGGCAACCGGGGCATCGGCAAGGCGATCGCGGTCGCCCTGGCCGAAGCCGGCGCGTCGGTCGTGGTCGCGGCCCGCGACGCCGAGCGCAACGAGCAGACCGTGGCCGAGCTGTCGAAGATCGGCCCGGCGGCGCTCGCGGTGACGACCGACGTGACCGACCGCGCCGCGCTGGTGGCCCTGCGGGAGACGGTCACCGCTGAGCTCGGCCCGATCGACGTGCTGGTCAACAACGCCGGAGTGGGGATACACGGCGAGTCGCTGACCCTGGACGACGAGGGCTGGGACCGGGTGCTGGCCACCAACCTGGACGCGGTCTGGAAGGCCAGCCAGGTGGTGGGGGAGCAGATGGTGGACCGGCGATCCGGTTCGATCGTCAACGTCGGTTCGATGTCCGGCCTGATCGTCAACCGGCCGCAGTGGCACACCCCGTACGCCGTCTCGAAAGCCGGGGTGCACCACTTGACCAAGTCCCTCGCCGCCGAATGGGCGCCGCAGGGCGTCCGGGTCAACGCGATCGCCCCCGGCTACACCAAGACCGAGATCTCCGACATCGACGACCCGAAGTGGCGGCATTACTGGATCGACGAGGTTCCGATGCGGCGCTACGCCCAGGCGGCCGAGATCGCGCCGTCCGCGCTCTATCTGGCCGCCGACGCGTCCTCGTTCGTCACCGGGTCGGTGCTGGTCATCGATGGTGGCTACACACTGTGGTGACGGAACCGATTCTGCGCGGACCGAACGCCCGGTCCTCGGCGGTTGCTCCTCCGCGCGGCACGACGCCTGGGCGTTGTGTGACTCGACACGTCCTCGACATCTAGGCGTTATTTCCCGTTCGCTGCCCGTAACCTTTATTGCTGCCCCGGGCGGCTCGCGCCGCGCCCCTGGCCGACGTCGAATCCGTGAGGTGGAAGTGGAGCACGCCCGGTGACCGTGACGACTGCTGATCTGCGACTGATCGACCTTTCCGTGCTCGACGTCACGTCCGGAGCGCCGGAGGCACCGGCGCTTTTCCGTTCCCGTTCCGCCCCGCTCCGCCGTACGCTCGTCGACATTCTCGATGCCACGGTGCAGGCCCACTCGGGCGCCCGGGCGATCGACACCGGTTCCACCGCGCTGACCTACCGCGAGCTGGCCGACGAGGTCGACGCCGTGCGGGCCACGCTGCACGGGCACGGCATCGGCGTCGGTGACCGGGTCGGCATCCGGGTCTCCTCCGGCACGGCCGACCTTTACCTGGCGATCCTCGGTGTGCTCGCCGCCGGCGCGGCCTACGTGCCGGTCGACGCCGACGATCCTGAGGAGCGCGCCGAGCTCGTCTTCGCCGAGGCGAACGTCGCCGCCGTGCTCGGCGACGACCTGGGCGTGTCGCTGCGCCGTACGCCCGCGGGCCGCCTCGAACGACCCGGCCCGGCCGACGACGCCTGGATCATCTTCACCTCCGGATCCACCGGCACCCCGAAGGGGGTGGCCGTCACGCACGCCGCCGCGGCCGCTTTCGTCGACGCCGAGGCGCAGCTTTTCCTGGCCGACGACGACGCCGAGCCGATCGGCCCGCACGACCGTGTGCTGGCCGGTTTGTCGGTCGCCTTCGACGCGTCCTGCGAGGAGATGTGGCTCGCTTGGCGGCACGGCGCGTGTCTGGTCCCGGCCGCCCGCTCGCTCGTCCGCAGCGGTGTCGATCTCGGCCCGTGGCTGGCCGAGCAGCGCATCACCGTCGTCTCCACCGTGCCCACTCTCGCCGCGCTCTGGCCGGTCGAGGCGCTCGACGACGTCCGCCTGCTGATCTTCGGTGGCGAGGCCTGTCCGCCGGAGCTCGCCGAGCGGCTGGCCGTGGAGGGACGTGAGGTCTGGAACACGTACGGCCCGACCGAGGCGACCGTCGTGGCGTGCGCCGCACGACTGACCGGCGAGGGGCCCGTACGCATCGGGTTGCCGCTGGCCGGGTGGGAACTCGCCGTCGTCGACCCGTCCGGCACCCCGGTCGCGATGGGGCAGACCGGCGAGCTGGTGATCGGCGGGGTCGGCCTGGCCCGCTACCTCGACGCCGCGAAGGACGCCGAGAAGTTCGCGCCGCTGCCGTCCCTGGACTGGAAGCGGGCCTACCGCAGTGGCGACATCGTCCGCGCGGAGCCCGCGGGCCTGGTCTTCCTCGGCCGCGGCGACGAGCAGGTCAAGCTGGGCGGGCGCCGGATCGAGCTCGGTGAGGTGGACGCCGCCCTGCAGGCCCTGCCCGGTGTCGCCGGCGCGGCCGCCGCGATCAAGCGGACCGCCGCGGGCAACCAGCTCCTGGTCGGCTACCTGGTCCCGCGCGACGCCGCCGACTTCGACGTGGAGGCCGCCTCGCTGCGGATCCGTGAGCAGCTTCCGGCCGCCCTCGTACCACTGCTGGCCGTCGTCGACGGGCTGCCGACCCGCACGTCGGGCAAGGTCGACCGGGCGGCGCTGCCCTGGCCGTTGGCGACCGGTGGCGCTTCCGGCGCCGAGCTGACCGCCACCGAGGAGTGGCTGGCCGGCGGCTGGGAGCAAATTCTGGGCGTACGCCCGTCGGCGGCGACCGCCGATTTCTTCAGCAACGGCGGCAGCAGCCTCAACGCGGCCCAGCTGGTGGCCTGGATCCGGGTGCGGCACCCGCAGGTCGCGGTGGCCGACGTCTATCTTCGTCCCCGGCTCGCGCAGATGGCCGCGGCGCTCGACGCGCTCATCGCCACCGAGACGGTCCGCCGCGAGGTCCGGCCGACACCCCGCCGGAGCGGGTTCGTGCAGGGCCTGCTCATGCTGCCGATGCTCGCGCTGGTCGGGCTTCGCTGGCTCACCGTTCTGGCCGCGCTGGGCAACGTTCTCGCGCCGTGGGCACCGCAGGTCTCCTGGTGGTGGATCGCGGCGAGCTGGGTGCTTCTGTTCAGCCCGGCCGGGCGGATCGCGGTCGCGGCCGGGGGAGCGCGGCTGCTGCTGCGCGGCGTACGCCCGGGCGACTATCCGCGCGGCGGCGGCGTTCACCTGCGGCTCTGGGCGGCCGAGCGGCTCGCCGAGCTGACCGGTGCGACCGGGGTGGCCGGGGCCGGCTGGATGATCACCTACGCCAAGGCGCTCGGCGCGAAGATCGGCCGCGACGCCGACCTGCACTCCGCGCCGCCGGTCACCGGGCTGCTCAAGATCGGCCGGGGTGCGGCGGTCGAGCCCGAGGTCGACCTCTCCGGCTACTGGGTGGATGGTGACGTCGTCCGGATCGGTCGGGTCCGGGTCGGCGCCGGTGCACGGGTCGGCTCGCGCAGCACACTCATGCCCGGCGCCCGGATCGGCAAGGGCGCGCAGATCGACGCCGGCTCCACCGTGGTCGGTGCCGTGCCCGCGAACAGCCGCTGGGCCGGCTCGCCCGCCGCGCCCGCCGCCGGCAAGGACAGCGCGGCCTGGCCCGCGGCACGTCCGCCGCGCCGGTCGTGGTTCTGGGTGGCCGCGTACAGCCTGACCGCTCAACTGCTGAGCCTGCTGCCGGTCGTGGCCGTGCTCCCGGCGCTCGCCCTGCTCGGCCTCGCGGTCGCCGATCGGCCGTCCCTCGGCACCGCGCTGCTCGTGGTCCCGGCCGGGGCGGTCGCCTACTTCGTGGCGTACGCGCTGCTCGTGCTCGGGGCCGTCCGGCTGCTCAGCGTCGGGCTGAAGGAGGGCTTCCACCCCGTACGAGGGCGGGTGGCCTGGCAGGTCTGGACAACCGAGCGGCTGATGGGGATGGCCCGGATCGCGCTGTTCCCGATGTACTCGAGCCTGTTCACGCCGGTGTGGCTGCGGCTGCTCGGCGCCAAGATCGGCCGCGGGGCCGAGGTCTCCACGGTCCTCGCCTTGCCGGCGATGACGACGGTCGAGGACGGGGCGTTCCTGGCCGACGACACGATGGTCGCCACCTACGAGCTGAACCACGGCTGGCTGCGGGTCGCCCCGGCCCGGATCGGCAAGCAGGCGTTCCTCGGCAACTCCGGCATCGCCGCGCCCGGCCGTTCAGTGCCCAAGCGGGGGCTGGTCGGCGTGCTCTCGTCGGCGCCGCGCAAGGCGAAGAAGGGCTCGTCGTGGCTGGGCGCCCCGCCGATGCCGCTGCGCCGCACCGCCTCGCTGGGGGACTCGGGCCGCACCTACGACCCGCCGCTGCGGCTGAAGCTCTATCGCGCCGCGATCGAACTCTGCCGCGTCATTCCGGTGATCCTCGCCGGCGTGCTGGCGGTTCTGGTGCTCGCCGCGCTCACGTCCGTCTGGCAGGTCGCCGGCGCCTGGGCGGCCGGGCTCGCCGCCGGGCCGGTGCTGCTGGCCGCGGCGATCATCGGCGCGCTGACCGCGACGGCCGCGAAGTGGCTGCTGGTCGGCCGGTTCCGGGTCACCGAGCACGCGCTCTGGACGTCGTTCGTCTGGCGCAACGAGCTGGCCGACACGTTCGTCGAGGTGCTGGTCGCGCCGTGGCTGTTCCGCTTCGCCACCGGCACGCCCCTGCTCAACCTGTGGTTGCGTACGCTCGGCTCGAAGATCGGCCGGGGTGCCTGGCTGGAGACTTTCTGGCTGCCGGAGTACGACCTGGTGCGGCTCGGGGCGGGCGCCACCGTCAACCGGGGGTGCGTGGTGCAGACCCACCTGTTCCATGATCGGATCATGAGCATGGACGAGGTGACTCTGGGCGCGGGCGCCACGCTCGGCCCGCACGGGATCGTGCTGCCCGGCGCGAGCATCGGTGCGCGCACCACGGTCGGACCGGGTTCGCTGGTGACGCGCGGCGACGCCGTGCCCGAGGACAGCCGATGGCTGGGCAATCCGATCGCGAACTGGACATGACCCCTGCGGCGGGGATGCCGGGCGCCGATCATTCGACCGACTCGTACCTGCCGGAGCACGGCAACGGCGGGTACCGGGTGCTCCACTACGACCTGGACCTCGACTACCGGATCATGTCGAACCGGCTGGCCGGGAAGGCGATCGTCACGGCGCGGGCCGTCCAGCCGCTGTCGCGGTTCAGCCTCGACCTGGGCCGCCTGCGCGTCCAGGACGTGCGGGTGGACAGCCGACCGGCGAAGTTCACCCACCGCGCCGGCAAGCTCCGGGTCAAGCCGGACCGGCCGATCGGATACGGGTCGGCCTTCACGATCGAGATCCGGTACGGCGGGACGCCGGAGCCCGTGTCGGGCCGGTGGGGCGACATCGGCTGGGACGAGCTGACCGACGGGGTGCTCGTCGCGAGCCAGCCGAACGGGGCGCCGTCCTGGTTCCCGTGCAACGACCGGCCCAGCGACAAGGCCACCTTCCTGGTGAAGGTCACGGTCGCGTCGTCGTACACCGTGCTGGTCACCGGCGACCTCGTCGCACGGCGCCGCGGGGCGGGCACGACCACCTGGGTCTACGAGCGGAACGAGCCGACCGCCCCCTACCTGATGAGCGTCCAGATCGGACGGTACGAGCTGGTCGACCTCGCGCCGGGCGGGGTAGTGCAGAAGGCCGCGGTCCCGCCCCGGCTACGCGCCACCTTCCAGCACGACTTCGGCCGCCACGGCGAGATCATGACGACCCTCGAACGGTTGTTCGGGCCGTACCCGTTCCAGGAGTACGTCGTGGTGGTCGCCGACGACGACCTGGACGACCCGATCGAGGCGCAGGGCATGGCCGTCTTCGGGCGCAACCACCTCGACGGGTGGCGCACCCACGAGCGGCTGGTCGCCCACGAGCTTGCCCACCAGTGGTTCGGCAACAGCCTCACGGTCGCCGACTGGCGGCACATCTGGCTCAACGAGGGCTTCGCCACGTACGCCGAATGGCTCTGGTCCGGTCTTTCCGGCGGCTCGTCGGCGGATGCCCTGGCGGTCCGCTGGCACGCCTGGCTCGGGGCGAAGCCGGCGGACGTCGTCGTCTCCGACCCGGGCGTGGACCGGATGTTCGACCCGGTGGTCTACAAGCGTGGCGCGCTGACCCTGCACGCCCTGCGCGCGAAGATCGGCGACCCGGCGTTCTTCGCGCTGCTGCGTTCGTGGGTGGCCGAGCACCGCCACTCGACCGTGACGACCGACCAGTTCAAGGCCCACGCGCGGCGTTTCTCGGCCGAGCCCCTGGACGAGTTCTTCGCCGCGTGGCTCGACCGTCCCGAGTTACCCCCGTTGCGGTCAAGCGGGATCTGACCGAATCGGCGAGATGTCCGCCAGGCAGACCGTGGCGCCGGCTCCACCGTGACGAGGATCCGCACCCGGTCGAGTGACTTTCGGCAGATCGGTACGTCCGGTGGGTGCCGTTCAGGCGATCATCCCCGCCTGACCAGCCACAACGCGGATGGACCCACCCCTTCGGCGGCCCGTAGCGTCACGATCACCATGACCGGTTCCGCGAGCACCTCGGCGAGTCCGGCCACCGATCCGCTGATCGGGCGGCTCTCCGTGGCCATGTCCATCTTCGACAGCGTGGGTAATCCGCATTACAGCGGCGGTGGCCCGGTCGTGGTCCACGAGATCGCCTCGAGGCTGGCGCGCGATTACGACGTCGTGGTCTATACCGCATCGTACCGGGGCAGCCGTTCGGGTTCGCGGGACGGAGTCCGGTACGTCCACCTTCCGGTGGGCTGGGCGGGGCCGCGCGGGGGACAGCTCCTCTTCCAGCTCCTGCTGCCGTTCGCCGCGGGCCTGGGCCGGCAGGCCGCGTGGATCGAGACGCTGACGCCGCCGGTCTCGGCGAGCCTGCTGCCCCTGTTCTCCCGGCGGCCCGTCATCGCGCTCGTGCAGATGCTCAGCGGCGCCGACATGGCCCGCAAATACAAACTGCCGTTCCACCTCGTGGAGCGTCGCGCCCTGCGGCTCTACAAGCACTTCATCGCGCTCAACGAGACCGATCGGGAGGTGATCGCCCGGTACGCCGGGCAGGCCACCTGCGAGGTGATCCCGAACGGGGCCTACCGCCCGGCGCTCGGCGACGACGACTTCGGGGGTGGCGACCACCTGCTCTACCTGGGCCGCATCGACGTGGAGCAGAAGGGTCTGGACCTGTTGCTCGCGGCGATCCGCCGGTCACCGCCGGGGATGCCGCTGGTCATCGCCGGGTCGGGCACCGCCGTCGAGGAGCGCAAGCTGCGTCGGCTGGCCGAGGCGGCCGGTTCCGGCGTGGTCCTGGCCGGGCGGGTGACCGGGGCGGAGAAAGACCGGCTGATGCGCACGAGCGCGGCGATGATCGTGCCGTCCCGGTACGAGACGTTCAGCCTCTCCGCGCTCGAGGCGATGGCGTACGGCAAGCCGGTCGTGCACTTCGACCTGCCCCAGCTCACCTGGATCGGCGACGACTGCGCGATCGTCGTCCCGGCCTACGACGTCGACGCGCTCGGCCGGGCGATGCGCGACCTGGCCGGCGACCCGGCCCGGCGCGAGTCGCTCGGGCGGCGCGGTTACACGCGCAGCCTCGACCACGACTGGGACGTCCTCGGCGACCGCTACCGGAACGTCCTCGAAAAGGTGCTCGGTTACCGTTCGGGGAAGTAGTAAGTCTCCGGCGACGGCGGAATCACACCATTCGGGAAAAGACCGTCCACCTGTGTGTGATAGCCCTTGATGAGGCGTGCCTTGGCCGCAATTCCCTCATTCCACTGCCAGGCTTCGAGTCGATTCCGGGAAATGAATCTCGGGTCGCCCGAGCCTACCTGGTCGTAGGGGAAATCGGAGAAATACACGGTTCGGTCGCCGAACAGGGCGCCGACGTCGCGGGCGATGAGATGGTCGACGTGCCGGCCGACGCCGAGCGGGCAGAAGACCAGCCGCGCGTCGGCGGCCGCGGTCGACACCGCCGCCCGGACGTCGGCGATCATCGGGCGGTCGCCGCGCGCCAGCCGCCCGCGGGCGATGTCGTAGCGGTAGGTCGGGTAGCGGTGGGCCAGCTCCGGCAGCATGCGCAGCGCGCCCCGAATCTGCCGCCGCCGGAACAGTGCGTCGGGAAACCCCAGGTGGACGGCCTGCACGTTGGTGAGTTCGGCCAGCACCTCGAGGTCTTCCCGGCGGCGGGCGTCGAACAGGGTCCGCGCGTCGGTGCCGCCGAGGAAGCTGCGGGCCGCGTACGTGTGCGGGGGCACGTCGGCGGTGGTGAAGACCGTGGCGACGGTGACCGGGCAGTGGCCCGCGGCCGCCTCGAGCAGCGCGCCGCAGGAGAGGACCGCGTCGTCCAGATGGGGCGAGACGAACAGGATCGGATCGCCGGCCGACATTGCTTTCCTGATCTTTTCGGGCACCGCGATCATCATTCCTGGCTCCCTTTCTTTCGTGCGAATTCACGCCCCGGGGCTCTTGTGCCCGAAACGATGGAAGGAGAGGATGGCGGCATGGAGGCCATCCTTTTGGTGGGTGGTGCGGGAACGCGTTTGCGGCCCCTCACACTCACCACCCCGAAGCCCATGCTGCCCCTCGCCGGAATCCCTTTCATCACGCATCAGCTGCTGCGCGCCGGGCAGGCGGGTGTCGATCACGTGGTGCTCGCCACCTCGTACCGGGCGGAGATGTTCCGTGACCACTTCGGCGACGGCGCCGAGCTCGGCCTGGCGGTCAGCTACGCCGTCGAGGACGAGCCGCTGGGCACCGGTGGAGCGCTGCGCAACGCCGCCGATCACTTGCGCGGCGACGGGCCGGTGATCATCCTCAACGGCGACGTGCTGGGCGGGCTCGACCTGGTCGCGCTGGTCGACCACCACCGGCGCGGCGACGCCGACGTCACCCTGCACCTGCGGCGGGTGCCCGACCCGTCGGCGTACGGCTGTGTCACCACCGATGCCGAGGGCCGCGTGCTGGCCTTCGACGAGAAGACCGACTCCCCGGCGACCGATCAGGTCAACGCCGGGACGTACGTCTTCTCCCGCTCGGCCCTGTCCGAGATCCCGCCCGGCCGGGTGGTCAGCGTCGAGCGCGAGACCTTCCCGCAGTTGATCGGGGCCGGTCGGCGCGTGCTCAGCCTGCACGACGAGGCCTACTGGCTGGATATCGGCACCCCGGCCGCGTACGTGCGCGGCAACTGCGACCTCGTGACCGGCCTCGTGCCCTCGGCCGCCCTGCACAGCTCGCCGGCCGCCTCGCTGGTGATGGTCGGGGCCAAGGTGGCCGACGACGTCGAGTTGAGCGGCGGAACGGTGGTGGGCCACGGGGCCGAGGTGGGTGCCGGGGCGCGGTTGAGCCGGTGCGTGATCTTCGACGACGCCCGCATCGGCGCGGGCGCCCGGCTGAGCGACACGGCGATCGGGCGTGGCGCCCGGATCGGCGCGGGCGCGGTCGTCGAAGGCGTGCTGCTCGGCGACGGGGCCGAGGTGCCGCCGGGCACGCGGATCGTCCACCGCTGACGTCACCGCAGCAGCCAGGTCACTGCGTCAGCCAGTGACCTGGCCGTGCGGGTGGCCGCCGGGTCGGCCGTCGCGGCGAGCCGCACCGTGCTGCAGCCGGCCGCCGCGCCCGCCACCACGTCCGAGGCGGCGTCGCCGACCATCACACTGGTGCCCAGGTCGACCCCCGGGTGGTCGCGCGCCACCCGGTGCAGGAGCCCCGGCAGCGGCTTGCGGCACTCGCACGTCCCGGCCTCGTGCACGCACGAGTAGATGCCGTCGACCTCGCCGATCAGCTCCACCAGTCGGGCGTGCACCGCGGCCAGGTCGTCCGCCGTCATCAGGCCGCGGGCCACCCCGCGCTGGTTGGTGACGACGAAGACCGGGATGCCCGCGGCCCGCAACCGGCGCACCGCCGGGCCCGCCCCGGGCAGCAGAGTGAGCTGCTCGGGACGGGCCACGTACTCGCCCTCGGCGGCCTTGACGTTGACCGTGCCGTCGCGGTCCAGCAGGACCGCGGACCACTTGGTCATGGCCGCGGGTGGACGGCGGCCTCGACGATCTCGCAGATGGTGTGCCCGACGGCCATGTGGCACTCCTGGACGCGCGCGGTCTCGTAGGAGGGCGCCTTGAACGTGAAGTCGGCGATCCCGGCCAGCTTCCCGCCGTCGGCGCCGGTGAAGGCCACGGTCGTGATCCCCATCTCGGCGCCCTGCAGCACGGCCTGCACCACGTTGCCCGAGTTGCCGCTCGTGGAGAGGCCGATCAGCACGTCGCCCTTGCGGCCCAGCCCGGACAGTTGGCGCGAGAAGGTCAGGTCGTAGCTGTAGTCGTTGCCGATCGCCGTCATCGCCGCGGTGTTGCTGGCCAGGCAGTACGAGGACAGGGACGGCCGGTCGTATTTGAACCGGCCCAGCAGTTCGGCCGAGAGGTGCTCGGCGTCGGTCGACGATCCGCCGTTGCCGCAGAAGAAGACCGTCCGGCCGTCCGACACGGCGGCCACCACCGCGATCGTGATCTCGTCGAGCATTTCCATCAGCCCGTCGTCGCGGGTGAGCCGGTTCTTCGTCGCGGCGCTCTCGCCGATGCTGTTCCGCAGGACCGTGGTGTAGCTCATCGGGGACTCCAGGTGCTCAGGCCGGCGGGAGCGAACGTGATCTCCTCCACCGTCATGTCCAGATCGGTCAGTGCCGCGGCCACTCGCCGCTTGGAATCGAAGTCGCAGTAGATCAACATGAATCCGCCGCCCCCGGCCCCGGTGATCTTGCCGCCGAGGGCTCCGGCGGCGCGGGCGGCCGCGTACGCCTCGTCGATGTAGGGCGTGCTGATCTTGGGGCTGATCCGCTTCTTCTGGTGCCACGCCTCGTCGAGCAGCACTCCGAAGTCGTGCAGGCGGTTCTGCAGCAGCGCGTGCTTCATCTTGGTGGCGAGCTCCTTCTGGGCGCGCAGCCCGGCGACGGTGTCCGCCTCCGCGTTCACGAGCCGGGCCGACTGATCGGCGATGATGTGGTCCGACGCCCGGGTCCGGCCGGTGAAGCAGAGCAGCAGGTTGTGCTCCAGCTCGGCCAGGGTGTCCTCGCGGATGCGCAGCGGGTTGACGACCACGTGGTCGCCGCCGAGGAACTCGATGTAGTTGAAGCCGCCGAAGGCCGCCGCGTAGTGGTCCTGCTGGCCACCGCGGATGCCGAGGTCGTAACGCTCCAGGTGGTGGGCCGTGCGGGCCACCTGGTAGGCGTCCATCTGCAGCCCGTAGCGGTCGCGGAGCAGGCCGACCAGGGCGACCATCACCGCGGAGGACGAGCCGAGGCCGGAACCGGGCGGCGCCGAGCTCTGGATCTTGAGGTCGTAGCCGTGCAGTTCGCCGCCGGCCAGCTCGCCCAGGTGGCAGGCGGCCGCCTTGGCCAGGTCGAGCTTCCCGTCGAGGGTCAGGGCCGCGTTGACGCCGAACTGGAGAGAGACACCGAGATCCTCGGAGGAGACGGTGATCTCGCCGTCCGGTCGGGGTGTCAGGCTGCCGTACGCGTACCGGGCGATGGTCGCGGAAAGCACCGCGCCGCCCTCGGTCTCGGGGAAGGGCGCGACGTCGGTGCCGCCGCCGGCGAAGCTCACCCGGAGCGGGGCCTTGGCCCGCAGCCGCAGCGAGCGGGTGTCTCCACCGATGGTGGTGCGGTCGTTGGCGAACCGGGAGGTGACCTCGGCTACCGGGTCGGTGATGAGCAGGCTGGGCACGGTACTCCCTAGAGGTGCGTGGTGCGGTGGACTGTTGCGGGGGCGCGTCGGGCGCCGGTCCGTTCCAGCACAGTGCGGAAGACTTGGTCGTGTCGTTTTGTGGCCTTCTCGACGGACATCTCCTGGCCTCGGGGAAGACTGAGGGCGGCGAGCCGGTCGAGCAGGGCGTCGTCGGTGGCGAGCCGTTTGAGCGCGTCACGCAGGGCCTCGACGTCGCCCGGCGGGACCAGCAGGCCACTGGCGCCGGCGACCTCGCGGACGCCCGGCAGGTCGCTGGCGACCGGCACGCAGCCCGCCGCCATTCCCTCTCCGAGCACCAGGCCGTACGCCTCGGCCGTGGTGAGGCTGGGCAGCACGATCACGTCGTGCGTGCTGTAGGCCTGCCACAGTTCCTCGTCGCCGACCCGGCCCAGCACACGGACGCCGGGCAGGGCGGCCGCTCGCGCCTCGAGCGCCGGGCGTTCCGGCCCGTCGCCGATCAGCGTCACCGAGACACCCGAGAGGTCGTCGGCCGCGTCGAGCAGCACGTGCGCCCCCTTGTACGGGCGTAGCTGCCCGACGAAGAGCACCCGCAGCTCGCCCACCGGCCGCGGCGGCCGGGGCAGCACGCGACTGGTGTTCACCCCCCACGGGATGATCTCGGTCGGCGGCCCGGAGCGGGTGTGCATCCGGTCGCGGTACTCCACGGAGCTGACCAGCACCGCGTCGGAGAGCCGGGCGATGCGCCGGTGCAGGCGGTTGTAGACGGCACAGGCAGCCCGCAGCCCGGGAATGGCCAGATCACTGTGGTGGGTGTAGATCACCGCCGGTCGCCGCCGCCGTCGCATCGTGGCGGACAGCAGCAGAAAGGCGTCGCTCATGGTCGGCACCGGCCCGTGGACGTTGACCACGTCGTAACCGGCCAGGAGCCGGCGGAAGCGTGGCCAGGAGAGCGCGAAGCCGGAGAACCGGAACTCACGGCGGATGAAGTGCGGGAAGTCGGCCCGGCTGACCACGTCGACGTGGTGGCCGGCCGCGGTGAGGCTGCGGCTCAGATTTCCCATCGAGGTGGCGATCCCGCTGACCACGGGTGCGACCTCCGAGGTGAAGATCAGAACCTTGAGCGGGCCGGCCGAACTCGACCGCTGCCGGGGCACGGGAGCGGGATGCGGGTCGCGGCGCAGCGCGCGGACGTGGCTGAGGAAGCGCCGAGCCTCGGCCGGCCCGGACTTGGAGGCGCCGTCGTGTCTCGGTCGGAAGGTGTACTCGGTCTCGTCGACGACGCTCCACCGGCCGCGCACGAGGATCTCGAGCAGGATCTTGTAGCCGATCGGGCGCAGCGGTGCGCCCTCCACGACGCCGCGCCGGACGGCGAAGAAACCACCCAGCGGGTCGGTCGAGACGCGGGTACGGGGCAGCAGCGCGTGCACCAGCCGGCGGCAGCCGCGCGACGCCTGCTGGCGGAACCGGCCGTGCAGGCCCGCGGCGGAGCCTTCCCCGCGATAGCGGGTGCCGACGGCGATGTCGGCCGGGCCGGCGAGCAGCGTGTCCACCAGGCGAGGCAGAACCTCGGGCGGATGCTGCAGGTCGGCGTCCATCACCACGAGGACGCCGGCCGTGGTGGCGGCGAAGCCGGCGAGCACGGCCCCGCCCAGGCCGCCGTCGCGCCGGCCTTGCGGGCGGTGCACGAAGGTGACCCGCTGATCGCGGTCGGCGAGCTCGGTCAGCCGGTCGACCGTCTCGTCGTCGGAGTCGTCGACGAAGACGAGCTCCCAGTCGCGCCCGGTCAGGGCGGCACGGACCTGCTCGTAAAGGACATTGATGCTGCCCGCCTCGTGGCGGGTCGGCACGATAACCGCGATTCGGGCGGGATCGGGCGGATCGAGGTGGCGGTGCGGCTTCTCCTGGACGATGTGGTGCCCGCGGCGTTGTTCTTCAGGGCGAGCGGACATGGGTCGCTGCGAAATCTGATGCATGATGAATCCTCACGTCTGCAACGATCAATTAGGTGTCGCATTGACGGACGTGACTGATGACAGTCATGAATGAAGACGGACACGAATGTAGAAGGTCGCGAATGAACAGGATTCGAGAATGGACTTCCGGTCCTACCAAGATCGGAAATCGCGGGTTGTTGCCGGCGGCGGATCGGACCACCGGCCACGGCTGACGTGGATTGCACGACTGTCGCCAGAAAATGATGCTAGGGAATCCGCGCTCCGATGGGAAGGACCCCGTTAGGGAGAACAGTCGTCCCCGATCGTGTCCAAATTGTCGAAACTGTTCGCCGGACCAAGGCCGCTGCCCGCTTTGTCGCACACCCTGACCGTCGCCGATCTCGGTTCTCGCGGATAGCGGCGCGGTATTGGCCGTTCGGACGGTTCTCATCCGCCGTGGAAACCGCATGGGAGCGTTTGGTTGTCAGGATTGTGCGCGGCTGTAACGAATCGGTGACCGTACTGTTTCGACGACCTTCTTGTCACGGCTGAGTCGGCAAGCCGTCTTACATTCGGCGCAGCGCCTCGAGCATCCGAGCCGCCGTGACCTCCCATGTGTTCTTCTTCACTTGCAGGTGGCCGGCCTCGATGAGATCTGCCCTGACCTGCGGCGACCGCAGACGCAGGATCGCCTCGGCCCAGGCCCGCGGGTCGCCCGGCGGGACCAGCACCGCGGCGTCCTCGGCGATCTCCCGGAACACCGGAATGTCGCTGGCGACCACCGGCAGACCGGCCGCCATCGCCTCGAGCAGCGGCAGGCCGAGACCCTCGATCAGCGATGGGTAGGCGAAGACGGAAGCGCCGGCATAGAGGCTCTGCAGCTCGGATTCACTGACCCGTGGCAAATGCCATATGCGGTGGGTCACACCCAACTCCTCGGCCACCGCCGGAACCTGATCGGGGAAACGATCATCGACCGTTCCGACCAGAATCAGGTGGTAGTCCTCCGGCAGGTGCGGCAGCACCCGCACCAGAGCGGCGACATTTTTGTGCGGGCGACGGGCGCCCACTTGCAATACGTACGTCTTTGGTGGTGCCTGTCCGTCGATCTGCCCAAGGGGTTCGATATCGCGCGCGAAGTTCTCGTCCACTCCGCCAGGAATGACCTGCCACTCAGGTACCGGTACTCGGTAGAATCGCTCGATGTCGCGGGCCGAAGCGGCACTTCTGGTGAATACCCGGTTACGTCGCACCATGAGTGCGGTCTGCAGCATGTAGAGCAGCCGGGTACGCCGATCCGGGGCGAATCGTGCATCGGTCTCCATGATGCAGTCGTGCACGAACGTGCCCTTGCGGCCGCCGCCGACCACCGGTCCGCCCAGGCTGTAGAGCGACAGGGTCACCGTCGCGCCGACCCGCCGCAGGGCCCCTGGCCAGCGCAACCACTGCAACGACGAGGTCAGCGGCAGGTCGAAGAAGGCGCGTCGGTAACCCAGCCCCTCGATCAGTCCGTCGAGGTCGAAGCGCCGCGAGGTCTGTCCCGGCCGGACGAACACGGTGACCTCGAACTCGGTGGTCCCGGCGAGCCGGCGCAGCAGCATCTCGGCCAGGCGCCCGATGCCGTGATACTCGTCGGAGAGGACACGACCGTCCACGGCGAGGTGCTCCCGGCGGCGCCGCGGCGAGAGCTCACGCTGCGAAGACAGCTCGTGAGGGGATAGGGTCATGTCCGGTTCAGCTCCTCGAGCGGTAACCTGGATCCCGCGACTGCGGAATGGATCGTCCCGCCTTCCTACCAGAGTTTCCCGGCGGGAATTCCCAGTCGCATGCGCGACTGTCTCCGGTGAAACCAACGGTTTACCCAGTCTTCTTACGCCCGGTGCCCCGATATGGGTACGGCCGGCGCTCAACGGTTGCGCGCCTTCCCCCCTGTTCGGCCTCGGCTCCGGCGTCACCGGACCACGGAGGTTGCGGACCCATGACCACCTACTCTCAGCGCGCACCATGATGAAGCTCACCGGCCGGCGCAGCGCGGCGGGCGGGGGCATCGTTCTGATTGTGCGGTTCGGCCTGGGCGCCGTGCTCAACTACGCTTTCGGCGTCGCCCTCGCGTGGCTGCTCACCCCGGCGGAGTTCGGCACGGTCAGCGTGTTGCAGAACGTGCAGTTCCTCTGCGCCATGATCCTCGCGGCCGGCTTCCCGTGGGCGCTGGCCGCGACGATCGCCAAGGGCGCCGGCTCCCGCATCGTGGACGCGACCTACCGGGCGGCGTTCGTCGGCAACATCGCCCTGGGACTGGTGCTGGCGACGGTCTTCGTCTTCGTGCAATTCACCCGTTCGGTAATCCCGGACGCGTCACCGGTCACCGTCGCGTGCGTCGCCACCATGATCGTCGCGCTCTCGATGACGAGCGCGCTCGGCGGCGGTCTGCAGGGCGAGCGGCGCTTCGACGGGTACGGCGCCATGCAGATCTCCGAGATCCTCACCAAGGTGATCGTCTCGGTCGCCTTCGTCGGGCTGCTCCATCAAGGCGTGGGCGGGGTGGCGACGAGCTTCCTGATCGGCGCCGTGCTCTCCGCGGCGATCGGCGTGTGGGCGCTGCACGACAAGATCCCCGGTCCCGGCCGGGTGGCGCTGCGCTCGACCAGTCGCCGCGCGGTCTCGATGGGAACGGCCAGCTCGGCGTTCGGCGTCATGCTCACCGTCGACGTCCTCGCGCTCAGCGTGGTCGGCCAGGGCCGCGGGGTCACGCCGGCCGACATCGCCCTGTACCAGGCGGCCTCGGTGCTGGCCCGGGCGCCGTTCTTCGTCGGTGACGCGCTCAGCAACGCGATCTTCCCGTTCGTGGCCAACGCGCGATCGGCCGACGAGGTCGACGGGTGGTTCCGGGCGGCGTTCCGGTGGGTGCCGCTGGCGCTGGTGCCGCTGCAACTGGTCCTCGTCGTCGCCCCCGGCCCGGTGCTGCGGGTGCTCTTCCCGGCCCACTACGGCCAGGCCGCCGGGGTGCTCCGGATCCTGACCATCGGCACGCTCGGCCTGATCGTCATGGACATGCTTCTCAAAACCCTCAACGCCCGGGAGGTGGCGGCGGTGGCGCGATGGCTCCCGATCGCGCTGATCATCGAGATGGTCGCCCTGGTCCTGCTGGTGCCGCGGTGGGGGATCGCCGGAGCGGCGACCGCCTTCGCCGTGGCGACGTGGGCCGGATCGGTCGCCCTCGGGCGGGTCTACGCCCGCCGCTTCTACCAACGGTGGGCCGACGCCGCGTACGCGGCCCGTTACCTGCTCGCCCTTCTTCCACTCGTGGTTCTGCTGGCCGTCGCCTCGGTCGCGCCGGCATTGCCCGCACTGGTCGCGATCGCGACCGGTCTCATTCTGTACGGGGTGGCCACACTGAAGCTTCGACTGCTGCGTGAGCAGGACATCGAACGGGGGCTCGCCGTCCTCCGGCGGTTCCCACCCCGGCGGGGGCGGGTGGTGCCGTCGTGAACCGTCGCATCGTCGGCCTGATCCTGGCCTGCGCGAGCATCGCGTCGGTGTTCCTGCTCTGGAACCTCGGCCGCAGCCCCGACACCCAGTACGACGAGGTCGTCTACAGCCGCGCTGACCAACTCGTCGCGCAGGACTGGTCGCTGACCTGGACCAACCGGCCGCTCTTCGTGCACACGCCGCTCTCCTTCCTGGTCCAGGCGGGATGGTTGCGGGCGCTCGGCTCGTACCGGGAACCGCTGGTCGACGTCATCGCCGACACCCGGTTGCTCGCCGGGCTGGTCAGCGTGGTCAACATCGTGCTCATCGCGATGCTCGCCTACCGGCTGGCCGACCGGGCCCGTCCCCGCGCCCGGGTCGTGCTGACCGTCGTGACCGCGCTGCTGGCGACGCTCGACCCGGTGCTGCTCCGGTTCGGCCGGATGGCCATGATCGAGCCGTTCGCGCTGCTCTCCTGCCTGGTGGCGCTCCACCTGGCGCTCGCCCTGGGCGCCCGGCGCTCCCGCTGGTTCGTCCCGGTCGTGGGGCTGGCCGGCGGAATCGCCCTGCTCACCAACGAGGTGGGCATCTTCATGCTCCTCACCCCGATCGTGTACGCCCTGCTCGCGCGCGACGGCCGCCTCGTACGTCAATGTCTGGCCGCTCTGGGTCTCGCGGTCGCGCTCTGGGGCGTGTTCGTGGTGTGGGCGGTCCAGCTAGGACTCTTCGCCAGCTTCGTCGACATCAAGACGGTCACGCTGCAACGCCTGCTCGGCACCGTGCAGATCACCGGCTGGAACCGCCCCGGCGTCTCCTTCCTGAGCGGCCTCTCCGAGCAGGTGACCCAGTACGCGGCCGCCTACGTGATCCTCGCGGTCGGCGCGCTGGCCGCCGTCTGGCTGCTGCTGAAGCGCGGCGGCGACTCCGCCCGCTGGCTGCTCGCCTGGCTGATCACCAGCTACGCCTTCGGCGCCTACACCGTTCTCCTCGGGACCCTCAACGAGCAGTTCTTCGTGTACGTCGTCCCGGCCGCACTGGTCGGCACGGTGTTCCTGGCCGACGGCATCCTGCGGGCCCGGCGCTGGTCTGCCGCGGTCGCCTGGGTACTGCTCGGCGCGGTGCTGGTCCTCGGCACGGGCAGCTGGGCGCGTTTCTACCCGACCCGCAACGACGGCCTGGCCCGGCTCACCGCCTTCGTGGCGGCGAACGTGCCGGCCTGCGCCGCGCTGAACGCCACCGGGGACGCCGAGCGTTTCCAGCAGCTCTTCCCGACGCGTCAGATCGCCAGTTACGCCACCGGGCCGGGCGCGCTCAGCCACGGCGTGACGCTCTTCGTGCTGAGCGACAAGGACGCGGGCATGCGGTTCGGCAACTCCAGCCCGCAGCTCTCCTCCTGGGTCCGCGGCCACGGGACCCGGCTGGCGGCCTATCCGAGCGCCACCTACCAGGGCCTCGAGCTCTGGCAGGTCGGCCGCCGGCCGTACGACCAGGGTGGCGTGGAACGGATGGTCGGCGGCGACTTCGTCGTGACCGAGGGGTCGCGGTGCGGTGGTTACCCGGTGGTCGACGGGGACAGCGGCGCTTTCTCGACCGCCTGGACCCAGCTCGGCGGCAAGACGATGGTCGGGGCGCCGCTGACCGGCAGCTGGCAGTCCGGCGCGGGATATCAGGTCTTCGCCGGCGCGGTGTTGACCAGCAAGTCGGGCACGGTCACGGCCGTACCGCTGGTCTCCGCTCTGGCGCGGCGGGATCCGGCCGCGTAC
>Ga0247781_1000066_pt1 | contig 28257 bp, 26 predicted proteins | sample UWRJL184509B5_FD_179922 | JGI IMG/M metagenome (GOLD analysis project Ga0247781, IMG submission 179922) | Plant litter microbial communities from Arlington Agricultural Research Station in Wisconsin, United States - UWRJ-L184-509B-5 | ecosystem: Environmental > Terrestrial > Plant litter >...
CCATAGATCAGCAGGTTGCGCGCCCACGGGCGCCAGCGGCGGGTGGGTGCCCCCTCGCGGAGCAGGGCGTCACCGGCCTCGGCGGTGCGGCGTGCCTGTCGCAACGCGGCAAGAGCCGCGACCGGGCTGCCCGCGGCGGTCTGAGCGGCCACCTCCAGGTCGGCGGGCTGCGGTCTCAGCTCGCCCACCGGTACACCCAGATCTTGCGTCAGCTGAGCCTCCTGGGCTGCCAGCCGGGCTCGTACGACGGAAAGCTCCTGCCGGGCGGCCGCGACGGCCACCTGATGCTCGTTCGACGCCTGGCCGGCGGCCCGGCGGACGACGTCGAGCTGCTGCGCGGCGGCCAGGTAGTCGGCCCACGGACCGGGCGCCGCGGGGGTCGTCTGCGCCGGGATCGCCCCCGCGGTCCGCTGCTGTTCGGTCACCGCGGTTCACCCTGGTCGGCGGCGACACCGGGATCCAGGAACGGCACGAGCGGAACCGTCCGGTCGGCGTGCCGGTCGTGCAGCAAGGCCCGGTTCGGCTGCGGGTGCCACGGAACCGGACAGCCGATCGCCGCGGCCACCTCGGTCGGCGGCACATTGAGAAAGAGCAGTCCGGCGACCGCGTCGTGCTCGCCCGCCTCGGCGGCGAACCGGCGCAAGTCACGCCACCAGGACAACAGATGGGCGCCCTGCGCCGGGCCGTCGCGCAGCAGAGCGGGAAGACCGGACAGGGTGCCCGGCAACGACGCGTCCATGCCGAAGACCACGCGATAGCCCGGACGTCCGGGCTCGAGCTCGGCGGCCAGGCCGGCTCCATCGACGAGCACGACCTCCTGCCGAAGACCGATCTCGGCTGCGAGCGCCTCGGCGAGACGGTCACCCTCGGCGACCAGCGAGGCGATGACGAACCGAGCCGTACGGGGTGGGTGGAACGCGGCCACGCTGCGGGCGGCCGCGTCGAGCACCTCGGATGCCGACGCCTGCGACCCGAAGATCGCGAGGTGTCGTCCCGGGGAACCGCCGAGCGGGAACGACGCGGTGGAGAGGCCGATGTCGAGCAACCGGCCGAGCAGCGCGGCGGGGGCGCCGACCCGACCCGCCAGCGCCGCCCGGTAGGTCGGATCGTCGGCGAGATGCTGGTGGGCGTAGCCGGCAAAGATGCGTGGCGGCTGCGACTGCGGGTCGCGCGCGGCCCACAGTTTGTGCCGCAGGTCGCTGAGCAGGTCGTTGTCGGCGTGCGGGTCGGGGAAACGGATGATGCGCTCGTGCCCGCGGGTGGCGCCGCGCGGGCCGCCAAGGCCGCCGGCCGTGTTGACCACCGCGGTGCCCAGCGGCAGACCCGCCGCCGAATCGTTCGCCGACTCCAGCACGTCGCCGCCGCCGGGCAGGGCGATGCGCACCGGGAACTGGCCGAAGAACGAGTCACGCTTGGCGTAGTGCGCCTCCACCGCCGCCACATTCTGGCTGGCCAGGATCAGGTGGATGCCGCACGACCGGCCCGTGCGAGCCAGCGACTCGAGCAGGGCGGCCGCCTCGGTTGCCACCGGGTCGCTTCCGGCCAGCAGTGCCGGGAACTCGTCGATCACACAGAGGATGCGCGGCAACGGACGGTTCAGGCCGTCCGCGGCGGCCGCGGCCCGCAACTCCCCGAGGCGAGAGACACCGGCTCGCTCGTACGCGATGGATCGCCGGGACCTCTCGGCGTTGAGCTCGCGCAGCACGGCCAGCCCGTACTCCCGGTCGGCCTCGACACCCACGGCGCGAGCATGCGGCAGCCAGGTGCGGTCGTGCTGGGTCGGCACGAACTCGGTGAAGGCGACGCCCTCTTTGAAGTCGAGCAGATAGAGGGAAAGCTCGGCCGGGCTGTAGCGGGCGCCCAGGCCGTAGAGGACGTTGACCAGGAAGGCGGACTTGCCGGCACCGGACCGGCCACCGACCATCCAGTGTGGTGTCAGGTCGTTGAAGCGCAGCGCCAGCGGAGTGTCGCCGTCGTGGCCGACGACCGTGCTCAAACCCTCGGCGGCGTCCCCGGCCCACAGTTCCCCGCCCGGCTCGGGAAGCAGATCGGCGAGCGTGCCCCGGGCCGCGGCGGCGGAATCCGCGGCGAGCTCACGGCACACGGCGTCGACCAGATGTGGCGGCGGATCCTCGTCGAGGAAGACGGGGGCGTTCAGCCACGAGACGTCAGGGGTCGACCCGAACGTCGCGCCGGGCGGGTCGCCGATCACTGCGAAAGGATTACGGACGGAAACCATAGTCGTACGGGGGAGAGGAGCCTGAGTGGTCTCGGCGGTCAACGGGGGAGGAGGCCACCCTGCCACGATCAGATGCAGGCCCGAATCGGGGCCCTGCTGAGCGAGAGCGGCGATCCGGCGCAGCTCCTCGCCCTCGGTCAACTCGGGCAGGCTCGCGATGACAACCAGCATCATCCGGTCACGACGACTGCGCCTGGGGGCGGCTCCACGACCGGGACGCAACCATTTCTCGGCCTCGGCGAGCACGTCACGCAGGCCCTGCCGATCAGTGGCCGGCGGCGACAACAGGCCGGCATCCTGCAGGTCGGCGAAGGGAGCGAAGACCGCACCGCCACCGATGCCGTCAACGGCGCGCACAAGCAGCGAACCGGCAGGCGCGGCGGCAAGCAAACGCAGCAGAACAGAGCGGAGCAGGCCGAAGACGCGAGAGTCGGTGGCGGTGGCGTCGACGGTCAGATGGCCGGTGCCGAGCAGCGGGACGATGGCGGGAAAACGGGCGTCATCGAGCGGCTGGGCGACCCCGAGACGCACGAACTGAGGTGGGTAGACGCCACCCAGCGGAGTATTCGCCGACTGCGCGTCGAGCGGCGATCCGAGCCACCCGGGAGCCAGCGCGCCGGCCGCGGCCCGCAACTCCTCGGCCATCCGATGCTGCTCGAACGGGTCGGACGCGGCCCCATCGGCGTCAAGGGCAGCGGAGGCGGCGTCCCTGAGGGCGGCGGCCTGCCGATGCAAAGCGGCAGCCTGCTGGACCCGCAAAGCCGAATCCACCACCGCTGTCACCTCCTGTGTGCGCGGGTAAAACTTATCCCAGACGCGGAGAGGCATCGCGTTCCCGGTGGCCCGTTCGGGATCCGCGTCGTCCGGGCCGGTCGCGCCAGGCACACTCGGGGTGCCGGTGCGCGCAGGCACTACTGTCGTATGTGTGCAGCCGCAGGAGCCCGTACCCGGACCGATGGCCCCACCGCCGGACGAGGAAACGCCGCCGGACGCGCCGGCCAAGAAGTCCCGCAACCGTCGTCTGAGGTTGTGGGTGGCGCTGGGCGCGGGGGTGCTGGCGCTGCTCTGCCTGGGCGGTGCCGGAGTCGCACTACTCCTCTACGACGGCGAAACCAAAATCGAACGGGCCGACCCGGACGCCGTCGCCGACAACTTTCTCCGCGCCTACCTCGTCAACCGAGACGAAGACGAGGTCGCGCTCTTCGCTTGCAGATCAGGCGGTGACTTCTCTGAGATGGAGGCGTACCGGACCGACATTGTGAATCGGGAATCGCGGTTCTCGATCAGCATTCAAGTCGCGTGGGAGGGATTGCGAGTGACAACCAACGGCAAGCAAGGCACCGTCGACGCCGATCTGACCCGCTCGATTCAAGACGGAACCGAACGCGTAACGGACACGTGGCGGCTAGGCATCGTTGACGAGGACGGATGGCGCGTATGCGGCGCCACCAAGATCAGCTAACGCTATTCGAGCCAAATCTCGTGAATGGGTACTTCAAGCGTTTGGGGAGTCCTACCGCTCCAAGCCCAGCGGTACCAGTCGAGCTCGGTGGTTACTCGGATGCAGACATCACCGTCACTGCTCGTATGCATTTCGGTGACTGCTCGTAGGGCACGTTGTTCCTCGCCCGCGGCAGGCAGATGGATTACGCGACGACCCGTCAGGGATCCGGCATCGAGAGCGGCGACTGGGTTGCGCCGGACGGGCTCATCGAGCGAGACCAACTTCGAAATCAGGTCACCAGCGTCGGCGGGCAGTCCCTTGATCCCAAGTTCCTCGACCCACACTCGTTCGAGGGGAACAAGTGGTGCGAATACTTCGGTCTGTTCGGCCTCCGCGCGATACCACTCCGCCTCCGGCATGACCGGCACATAGGTCCTGCTGCCCTGCACCACCTTCTCATCAGCGCGCAGGTCGCTGCGCCACCCCAGCCCGGGTAGACCGATCAGGACTCGGCGCCCGCGAAGGGAACCGCTCATAGCCGCAGGTGTCGGCACGATGGGTCTTGGAGGATCGGCCATCCAATCGTGATGTGCAGGAGAAGGATCCGGAACTAGTCCGCCGCTCATCCCGCACCTCCTAACGGCGCACCACGTTCCCTCATGAATTGCACCGGGTTGATCGCTCCGGCGCTGGATCGGTCGTTGTTGAGGTGGACTTCGAAGTGCAGGTGGGGCCCAGAGGAGTTGCCGCTGCTGCCGACCCGGCCGATGACCTCACCGGCCGTCACTTCTTGGCCCTCGCGGACAAACGGCTGCGTAACCATGTGGCAATACCTCGTCATGACGTTCCCGGCATGCTGGATCTCTACCATCCAACCGCACCCGCCCTTGCCCGGGTATCCGTCGACGTTACAGGTACGTCGCCCTCGATGGTCCTCGTCGCACTTCACCTTCGAGACGATGCCGCTGGCGGCGGCTGTGATCGGCGTCTGCTTTCCGGCGATCAGGTCGACGCCCTGGTGGGTGGGGCGGGACGCGCTGCGGAACCCGGAGCCGACTTCCGCGCTGGTCGGCAAGGTCCAGCCGGATGCCGCGATCTGGCCCGCGGAGGCGCAGACCATCGTGACCGAGCTGCCGACCGCGTTTGCCGCACCATCAGCGAGTTGATTCACAAGCTCGGTGGCGATCGGCTCGTGCTTCGCGTAGGCGTCGGGGTAGGCGCTGACCTGTACCCGCTGCGCTGCGCGAGTGAGCGACAGCTTCTCCCAGCCCGGGACGGTCTTGAGCTTGCTGTAGAACTTTGTTGCCGCGTAGGCGGGGTCCCGGACCTGCGCAGGCGAGCCCCAGCCGGAGCTCGGCCGCTGCTGGAACAGTCCCAGCGAGTCATGGTCGTTCCGAGTTCCTAGGTCGCCGAGGTTGTTGAGGCGCGACTCCTGCATTGCCGTGGCCACTGCGATGACCCAGGCCCTCGGCGGCATCTTGAGGTGGGCACCCACGTTGATGATGACCGCCGCATTCCGGAGTTGCTCGACACCGTAGGACCGGACCCGAGGCAGCTTGGCGTTCGGGTCGACCGGGCCGGCCTTCCCGCAGCCGATTCCGGTGTTGAGGTTGATCTTGTCGTCATCCGTGAGGCGGCCGACGAGCAGGGCGGTGACGCTGCCACCGCAGCACAGCAGCACGAAGGTCGAGATCAGGGCGACCAGGAGGACGACCTTTCGCGGCCGGGGGATGCTCACGCCGAATCCCAGTCGATTCCATCGACTCGCCAATGACCGTCTGGCGAGATCAGGCGCAGGCTCAGCTTCCCGCTGTCCATCGTGACTACAGCGTTCACGAGTGTTTCGCTCACTGGAATCAGACTGGGCCGGCCGATCACGCGATCGGCCGGGACACCAGCCGGGTCGACCCCGGCCAGTTCGTCGGCGAGCTTGGTGGTGGAGTTCGGCAGCAACTGAGCGCGCCACGCCTTCGGAGTGACGTCCTGATGGTCGGCCCAGGCCGAGGCGAAGGCATAGGCGACCGCCTCGGGTTGTGCACGCCCGGGCTGGGTCGACGGGCTCGGTGGAGGCTCTGTGTCGATGATGCTGTCGTCCTCCTTCGGGTCGATGCTCACCGTAGGCCCGGGCGAGGCGACGCCGAGAGAGGGCTGCGAGTCGTCACCGTCTGAGAAGACCCGGCCGATGCCGACGATGGCCAGCACGATGATGCCGAGAACTATGGCCACTCCCCAACGCGACCGGAAGATTTTGTTGATGCCTAGTTCGAGAGAGCGGGGCATGTGATCACTTGGCCTCGGAGCGGATGCGCGGTGTGGCCGGCTCGGCGGTCGTACTACCGGTTTCCGGCCGGTAGATCGCGTAGGAAGACGGCTGCTCTGCCACGTCGGGCTCGGTCCAGCCGCTGTTCCGACGCCCGCGGCTCGGTGCGGATGGCGGCGACGAATCTGCTTCTGTAGCAGATTGGCCGGGATCGCTGTTGCGCCCCGACTCTTTACCGTCCGGCCTGGTAGGTGCTGTCGTGCCGCCGTGGCCCCCATCAGAGGCTGGGGGCTTGTCGGATCGGTTCGCCGAGTGCGCGGGGTCTTCAAGGCGTGCCTCGGGCCGCAGGGTGCCCTGATCGACGTAGACGGTGCGGCCCCCTTTGGCGACCACCCGACCGCGGTCGTCACCGGTGTCGGTGGCTTCGGTCTTGGAGGCCTCCCGCATGTCTCGGAAGAACGTCCGCGACCACGAACCCGTAGCTATCGTCCGAGCGCCGTCCTTGCCGCCCAACTGCGTAACCCGTCGGTAGGGTCGAAGCAGGATCCACCCCACCATTCCGCAAAGCCATACAAGCACTACTTGTAGCCATCCAGGCAGGGTCGCGGTATTCATGATCAAGTCCACGGCGAAGAGATAAATCGCAGCACCCGTGCCGAAAATTGCGATGTTGAAGACGGCGGCAACAACGGCATTTCCGAGTCGTTTGATGCCCGCATTTGCCGGGCGAAGTAGGCCTACCGTTCCCAAGATCGGTGCGGCGATAACGGCCCACCGGAATATCAAGAATCCCAGAAGCACAAGGATCGACGCGGTCAAGTCGAACATCGCAAACATGACCGCTGCCAAGACGGCGATGAACCCGGCACCAATGCGATCCATGCCATTGACGCCCTGCAGGTATTCGTATGCCTCGGGATCTTCTGTCTTGATCTGCTCGGCAACCTTTTCCCATCGCGTGTTCTTCGCCTCTAGCGTGGAGACACGTGTTTGGGGATTCTGCCGTATCTTCTCGGCCTCGCCCCAGGTTAGCGATCGTGCATCGTAAAGCGCTCGGCCATACTTCTGCGCTGTCGTACTGTCGGCGGAGCCGAGGATGCCGCGCAGCCAGTTGCGGTAGAGCATCGTGTCCGTAGCCGTGTCGCTCGCACGAACGGCTGGAGGCCGGTTGTCTTTGCAGGCTGTGGGGTCACCCAGTTTGCACCCCGGGGCGGTGTCGCCGTCTGCTGGCCTAGGCCCAACCGCGTCGTGGACCACGCCAAGAGTTGTGATCAGCGTTTTGTCCGCGATTGTTGCCGATCTGACAGGCCAGGCGGCGATGGCCGTGATGATCACCATCACCAGGATTGCCCATCCCGCGGTGGTCGTCGCCGCGCCCATCTCCGCCTGTCGAGAGCGCCATAGGAGGTAAAGGCCGACGACTGCCAGCGTTACGACACCGAAGACACTGAATACCTTCTCGTAGACGGCCCTCGTTGCCTGGTCGACCAGGGGGTCAGCCCATCCCCACAGCGATTCTGGATTCCAAGCACGCTCGCGAAGAGCGTTCGAGGCGCCGATGATTGCCGTGGCAACCATGAACTCGCCATTGGCGATGGTTGTTTCGAATTTGTAATCGGGGTCCACAATTGTAGATGCGCAGCCGCTGTCAAGGTCATAAGTGGAGTAGCTGTATCCAGCGTAACCGTATTGGCTGTAAATTCCCTGCGGTCCTGGCTTCGAGGATGACTCGGGACGCTCGGCGAACCACCCTGCAAGTCCAGAGTCCGGTGTACTCGGAGTCGGTGGATTCAAGCATCCAGCACGGCTTGCTCCCACGTCAGAGAGCCGGCTGACACAACCCGTCGGGTTCTGCTTCCACTCCTCTAGGCTGCAGGCTCCGCCGGGTGCGCGTGGTGGCGCTGCTGATGCTGGCGGGGCGGCTACCGCCCACGCGATCGACGCCACGACCAGCACGAACAACGTCGTCAGTAGCGCCAACCCCCGCCGCACCATCTCAAACCTCCAGGTCGGACGGCGACATCGGAATCGCCGTCGGCGCCGCCTTGGCTGCCGAAGGCGTCGTGTCGAGATGCTCGAGCAGACCTTCAACGTACGACACGTCGACACGTACCTTCTGGACGCGGCCGTCGACGTCTCTCATCACGAACTCACGGAAGCCGAGCCGCGACGAGGACGATGTGTCCACCTGGGACAGGGATGCCAGCGTCGCTTCGTATCCGTCGTGGACTGGTACCCGTAGGAGCCTTAGCGCCTCGGAGGCGATCTCCTGGTCTTCCGCGATGCGGCCGACGAAGACCGTCGACACCAGGTTCTGCACGTCGAGGCCGAGGATGTCGCGTGGGTTCTGCGAGGCCACCAGGGCCGCCAGGTTCCACTTTCGAGAGTCGCGGGCCAGGCGCACCAGGAACGAGCGCCCGGACCGCCAACCCTCCATGAAGTGGGCCTCGTCGAGGCCGACCATTTTGCGTGACGACATCGAGCCGCCGTAGCAGCGCCGTACCGCCAGCCGGTGTGCTGTGTGCAGCATCGGCAGGGCCAGCGATTCCTCCGCCGACCAGTACTCGCGCTCGATCTTGAGGTCGGGCAGTCGCAGGCCGGCCATCGTGATCACGGTGAGGGCCGCGTCGGCGCCGAGCAGGTGTTGTGGCGGTGAGCCGAAGAACAGCAGCGCCAGCGGCATCTCGGCCGTGTCCAGGAGCAGGTTGGCCAGCTCGCGCCCCTCGTCGTCAAGGCCCTGCAGGGTGCGGACGACGTCGTCGAGGGTGGACGTCTCCTCGGCCGGCACCTGGCGGACCGCGTGCCGCAGCAAGGTCGCCGTTGATGCCTCCTTCGCCACCTGGGGCGGCACCAGCATCGAGCAGATGTCCTGCACCAGCATGCGGCGCTCGGCGCGGGCGTTGGAGACCGCGATCTCGAACTCCCGATCGCCGCCCGGGTCGGTCGCGAACTCCGACCGTACGGGGGTGGGGATCAACGCGTAGGGGGCCAGCGTGCCCTGCTCCGAGCCGGTCAGGTTCAAGACCCGCGAGTACGGGCGCAGCTCGGGCATCTGGCACAGCCGGGCGAGCGGGCCGGACGGGTCGAGCAGCGTCACCTGCACCCCACGGCGGGCGTTCAGGTAGCCGAGCGCGCCCATCAGCGTCGACTTGCCACCGCCGGGCTCGGCCACGAAGACGCCGAGGCCGGAGCGTTCGCGCACCTCCATCGGGAAGTGCAGGTCGAGGAAGACCGGGCGGCGGCACGTCCCCGACGTACGCCCGATGAGGTCGCCCCGTCGGTCGCCCACCGTCGACGCCGCCTGTGGCACGGCCGCGGCCAGCAACTTCACCGGCATGCGTCGTACGTAGCCGGTGTTCGCGATCGGCTCGCCGGGGATGAACTCGCGCGCGAGCTGGTCCTGGTTCTTCGGGTGCTGCAGCGAGATCCGCAGCTCGCGGGAGTAGAGCTGGATCAGGCGGCGGGCCCGCTCCATGCATTCCTCGCGGGTGGCGCCGCCGACCGCGATGCGGTGCCAGCCGTGGGCTCGGGCCGATTCGACCGGCAGGCCGGTGGTCATCTCGTCGCCGATCACTAGCGCGCGCTTCGCGAGGCGCTCCAGCTCGGGTGGGGCGTCGATGCCGTGCTCGGCGTAGTCGAGCTGCTGGGAACGGATCATCCGGAGCCGGTGCTCGAGATTCTTGAACGAGCTGCCCGAGCCGAGGATGTCGATCCGCGACGAGAGCTCCATCGGCCACGGCAGCCGCTCGTGGAAGTGCATCCACGGCTCATGCTTCTCGGGGATCTCCAGCGGCTCCATCCGACCGACGGAAAGCACCGCGACGTGCCTTTCCTCGCCGGTCATCCGGTTGACGAGCTTTACCGTCGAGCCGTACGGCGTCCGGTAGCGCTCCACCTGCTCGGTCAGCGCGAGCAGGTCGCCGGTGTCCCATTGCCCGTTGGTGACCGGCGAGAGCGGCCCGGGCGGCGCCATGCAGAGCGCCACCGAGCGGAACAGCAGCCATTCCAGCTCCTGCGGGGTGACCCGCCGGCCGCGCATGCCGAACGCGTTGAGTACCTCGTCGAACTGCTCGACGGCCCGGTTGAGCTTGCGCCGCTCGCCGTCGGAGGTGCCCTTGCCGAACATTCGCAGGATCCGCTCGGAGAACGTGTCGCCGAGGGAGCGCCGCGCGAAGGTCACGCCCAGGTAGGTCTGCCCCTCGGCGTGGTTGACCGAGAGCAGGTGCCGCTGGGCGGCAACGAGGTGGTCGGACCACGAGGTGCCGCCGCGCACGTCGGGCAGCGGCTTCGCGGTGAACGAGTCGACCGTGCGGGCCCACTCGTCGGCCGGGAACGGCCGGTTGGTGCGGCGCAGGTGCAAGCGGAAACCGGCCAGGCCGGCGTACTGCTCGGAGATCGCGCTGAGCAGCGCCTCGCGTTCGGCGTCGGGGCGGAAGGCCCAACGCACCTCGGGCAGGTAGTACCAGGCGGTGACCGTGCTCTGGGTGAAGGTCAGGTGACCGGCGATCTCACTGATCTCCAGCTCCATGACCGGGTCCCGGTCGTTGAACTTCAGCTTGTGCGGCCGCAGCGCCACGGGCTTGGGCTTCTTCTCCTGCCGGACGGGCAGGTTCTTCGGCTCCTTGCGCTTGGCGGGGGCCTTCTCCTTGCGTTTGGCGGGAGCTCGGTCCGAGGCCGGTACGGGCAGTGGCGCCTCGGTCTCGGGGTGCGCCTCCGGTGCGTACGGCTCGATGGGTCTGGCCGGGGGTGGCGCGGGCCGCTCGGCAGCGGGGGTGCCCACGGTCTGCCACAGCGGTGGCGTCGCGACGGGGGGCGAGGAGACCGGGACCGGCGCCGCGTTCGTCTGCGGCGAGGACGGCCAGCTGTCGAAGTCGGGCCAGTCTTCCAGGTCGGGGTCGGCCGTGCCGCCGGACTCCTGATAGAAGTCGGCCTGGGGACCGATCGGCGCGCGGCTGAACGGGGAGACCGGTTCCGGCGTGCCCCAGGGCCCGGCCGGACCCTCCTGGTCGTCGTAGTCCGGATCGGACACCCAGGACTCGGCGGACGGCGGCTGAGCGATGGGCGGTTCGGCCGTCGGTGCCCGCGGGGCGGGAGGCCCGGACACGGGAGCCGCCTCGAGCGGCAGCGACCGCACGGGAGTCGGTTGTGCTGGGACCGGTTGGGCTGGGACCGGCTGGGCTGGGACCGGCTGGGCCGGGGCGGGCGGCGCCGGGGGAGCGGAGATCGAGGCGGACGCTGGGCGATCGCCGAAGTCGAAGTCGAAGTCGAGATCCGAATCGGTCTCGTGCTCGTCCACCCGGGAATCGCCCACCGACGTGGCGGAGATCGGGGTCGGCGGGGCGGCCCCACCGAAGAGGTCGAGGAACGGCGAATCGATGTCGAAAGTGGTATCCACCGGGCCGCCGCGCGGACGCACTGGTTGCGGTGCCTGGAAGACCCCCACCGCGCCGTGCCCCGGGGCGGCGACGAACTCCTCGGCGGCCTCGGGCTCACCCGAATCTGGTGCGGGGTAGCGATCCGAACGCATTCCGTTGCTCAGCCTGCCCTGCGTGTCGGCATCCGCGCGGGGGCGACCGTGCGGAAAGGGTCCGGTCATGTGCCGGCCCCGTGGGAGCGCGCGATGGAACTGGTCATACCAACTCCTCCCGAACCCGGATGCGAGTGGCGACAAGTCTCGGATCGCGGCGCTCAACCGCCGGCTCGCGCGTGCGACGCCAGTCGGTGAGCGCGGTCCGGATGACGACCCGAGCGGGACGGTCGGGGTCGACATGGCGGAACACGTACGACGTGGTGACCATGGCGAGCGCGATCTCCCAGGCCGGGAACGCGTCGAACTCCCAGGTCATCAAGTAGTGCAGGACCACGAAGAGGGGAACCAGCGCCACGAACATGCCGTACTGCGCGTACGGCAGGTGGATGGGCAGGGTGTATCCGGGCGGGCCTAGGTAGACCAGGCGTGCCCGGTAGATGTCGTCGTCGGTCCGAAGCCGCATCTCAGTTGAAGATCAGATCGATGATGTAGTCGCCGACGAAGAACAGGGTCGCGGCGCCGGCGATGAAGGCTAGGCCCACGATGGCGATGGCGGAGCTCGTCAGCACCTTGGAGATCTCACCGCGGCTGGCACGTCCGATGAAGATGACGCCCAGGATCGCGAGCAGGATCGGCGCGATGTTGCTGGCGAAGAAGGTGACGATGCCTTCGGTGTTGATGCCCTTGGGTTCGGGCGCGGCGAGCGTGGCCTGGTGGAGAACAGCCGCGGCTTGCGTGGCGAGCTCAGTGGCGATCATCGGTAAACCTCCCCGTGCCCGGCTAGGGGGTTCCGGACACGCTGCAGTGGTGAAGCCTCACGGCACCGCCCATATCGTGCTACTTCCCACCCTGCGCGTCGAGTGAGCCGTTCGGGCATTGCCATGCTCGTCTGCTCTCGTCGGTCCATAAATGATGCCCAGATCCGAAGAGTACGGCCCGTCGTTCTTGGCTACAAGCGTCCGAAACGTTACGCAAGGTGATGGCGTGCGTGAAATCGAGTCACCGGCCATCGTACGCACGTGCGACAACCCCACCCGCCGTACCCTCGTCTTGTGACCACTGAGCCGACACTTGCGCAGGTCGCGGGGCGCGCACTGATGCACGTGGAGCACCCGGTCGTGATGGGCATCCTCAACGTCACGCCGGATTCCTTCTCGGACGGCGGGAAATACACAAACGTGGACGCCGCGATCCGGCACGGCATTGAGCTCCACCGGGGCGGCGCGGACATCGTGGACGTCGGCGGCGAGTCGACCCGCCCGGGCGCGGAGCGGATCGACGCCGAGACCGAGATCGAGCGCGTGGTCCCGGTGATCAGCGGGCTGGCGAGCGTGGGCGTGCCGCTGAGCATCGACACCACCCGGGCCCCGGTCGCGAGGGCGGCCCTGGAGGCCGGCGCGGCGGCGATCAACGATGTCTCCGGGGGTCTCGCCGACCGCGGCATGGCCCGGGTGGCGGCCGAGGCGGGCTGCCCCTGGATCCTCATGCACTGGCGCGGGCACTCCCGCCACATGACCCGGCTCGCGGTCTATCAGGACGTGGTCTCCGAGGTCCGGGACGAACTGCTGCAGCGGGTCGACGACGCGCTCGCCGCCGGTGTCGCGCCCGGACAGATCATCCTCGACCCCGGTCTGGGCTTCGCCAAGAACGCCGAGCACAACTGGGCGCTGAGCGCTCATCTCGACGTCTTCGTCGATCTGGGCTACCCCGTGCTCTTCGCGGCCAGCCGCAAGACGTACCTGGGCCGGTTGCTCGCTCGACCGGACGGGACGCCCCGCCCGGTCGAGGACCGCGAGGCGGCGACACTGGCCACGTCGGTGCTGGCGGTGGCGGCCGGAGCCTGGGGCGTACGCGTGCACGACGTCACCGCCACCGCCGACGCGCTCGCTGTTTGGCGAGCGACCGGGTCGCCGCGACTCCGGCGGTCGTGACGCGCTGTGCCGTACCGGGGCCGGTTGTGACAGCAGTGAGTGAGAGGGAGTGAACGGGGTGCTGGGTCAGATCACGCTGAGCGGGCTGCGGGTGCGGGGGCATCACGGCGTCTTCGATTTCGAGCGTGCGCAGGGGCAGGACTTCGTGATCGACGTACGCCTCGAGGTCGCACTTGCCCCCGCCGCGGCCAGCGACGACGTCGCCGACACCGTGCACTACGGCGAGCTGGCCGGCCGGCTGGCCGAGATCGTCGGTGGCGAGCCGGTCAACCTGATCGAGACGCTCGCCGAGCGCCTGCTCACGGCCTGCCTGCTCGATGAACGCGTCGCCCTGGCCGAGGTCACCGTCCACAAGCCGCAGGCGCCGATCCCGCTCGAGTTCGGCGATGTCGCGGTCACGCTCCGCCGAGCCCGTGAGGTCCGGCCGTGAGCCGGGCAGTCCTCTCGCTCGGCAGCAATCTGGGCGACCGTGCGGAGCACTTGCGCCAGGCCGTACGGCTGCTCGGCCAGGCGGTGGAGCTGCGCTCCGGGATCTACGAGACGCCGCCGTGGGGCGATGTCGACCAACCGGCGTACCTCAATGCCGTCGTCCTGGTCTCGGACCCGGCGGCGGCCCCGCGCGACTGGCTGGAGCGCGCCCGGGCGGTCGAGAGCGCGGCGGGACGGGTACGTGATCCCGCGCGGCGCTTCGGTCCTCGCACGCTCGACGTCGATGTGATCGCGGTCTGGGACCGCGACGGCCGCCCGGTGCTGAGCGACGATCCCGCACTGACGCTGCCGCATCCACGTACGCAACTGCGAACATTCGTGCTGCGACCCTGGCTCGATATCCAGCCGGCGGCCGAACTGCCCGGTCGGGGACCCGTCGCCGCCCTGCTGGCCCACCCGGCTCTCGCCGCCGACCTAGCGGGTCTGACCCCGCGACCCGATCTCGCACTAGAGTCGACCTCGTGAGCAGCAACCCGCAGGCGCCCAAGTGAGCAGCAACCCGCAGGCGCCCAAGTCGGATCCGTCGATGCGCCCGACCAGCATCTCGGTGCTGATCGTCGCGGGCCTCACCGCGGCGGCCGTGGGCTGGCTGCTGCTGAGCTTCTTCTACCCTTCGCTGCCCGCCCTCCCGTGGTCTCCGGTGATCGTGCTGGCCGTGCTGGCCGTCGCCGAGGGCCTGCTCGCGCAGAACACGGCGGCCCGCATCCAGCGCAAACCCGGTGCGCCCCGGGTCGACCCGCTGGCGGTCGCCCGCTACGTCGCCCTGGCCAAGGCATCCTCGCTGGTCGGCGCGATCTCGACCGGCTTCTCGGTGGGCCTGCTCTCCTGGCTGACGATGGAGCCCACCCATGCCGCGCACGACGACCTCCCGGTGGCGATCGGCGGGGTGATCTCGGCGGCCGTGCTGGTCGGCGCGGCGCTCTGGCTCGAGCGCGCGTGCCGCATCCCGGAGCAGCCCGATTCCCAGGACGAGAACGATTCCGGCCGCTCCTCCGGCCTACTCTGACTCCTGCCGGGAACCCCCATTTTTCGGCCTTGAACTCAGACCGACTCCTATCCGTATGCTCACGAGCACGGGCACGCGCCCGGTCGATTTTCGGCGTGCGTCTCACCGCACGGGGGACGCACACGAGGAGGCACGACGATGGCGTACGACGAGGCGACCTACCGTCGGCAGGCCGAGGAACCCACGCCCACCGATCCGGCGGCCTATCGCGCCAACACGCTGGCCGCGACCGAGCAGCGCCGGCGGGCCGAGGAACTCGACGGTGTCGGCGAGACGACGGCTGACCTGCAACGCCGGGTCGAGGCCGACGAGGACGGCCGGGACCGGCTCGGCATCCACCTCGGTTGGGAGGTGGTGCTGCTGCTCGCCGCCGCGGTAATCGGCTTCCTGCTCTGGCGCCTCGACCCGGACAGCCTGCGCCGCCCTGCCCTCGACGGTCTGCTGATCACCGGCGCGGCGATCGGCCTGCTCACCCTCGGCGCCGGCCTGAGCCTGCGGGCCGGCGTGCCCAACCTGGCTCTCGGCCCGATCGCCCTGGCCGCCTCCCTGCAGTACGCCGAGCAGGGCGACCTGGGCCTGGTCAAGGCGATGGTGCCGGCCCTGATCTTCGCCGCGGCGGGCGCGATCGTGCTCGCCGTGTGCATCCTCGTGCTGCACGTACCGGGCTGGGCCGCGACGCTCGCCGCCGCTCTAGGTGTGATCGTCTTCGACCAGCTGCGCGCTGCCCCGGTCGCCGTACAGGGCACCTACGACCCGACCGACCAGGCTTTCTTCCTCTTCGGCGGGTTCGCGCTGCTGGCCGTGCTCGGGGGCGCTCTCGGCACGGTCACCCCGGTGCGACGCTGGCTGGGCCGGATGCGCCCGACCGCCGACCCGGCCAACCGTCGCGGGGCGGTCGTCGGCCCGCCGGTGATCGGCGCGCTGGTGCTCTCCTCCCTCTTCGCGGTCGCGGCGGGCACGCTCCTGGCCGCGCGCTCCGACGCTCCGGTTGTCCCGGGCACCGGCCTCGAGTGGACCGGCATCGCGCTCGGCCTGGCCCTGCTCGCCGGCACCAGCGCGTACGGGCGGCGCGGCGGCATCTTCGGCACGCTCCTCGCGGTCGCCGGCCTCACGCTCTTCCTCGCCTATGCCGACCAGCGCGACTTCAACATCTCGCTCTTCGCGATCGCGGCCTGCGTCTTCGCCGGCGGTCTGATCGTCACCCGGTTGGTCGAGACCTACGGGCGCCCGCTGCCCGTGGCCGGGCCGGCCGACTGGAACGCGGCGCCCAGCACGGCCGCCAACTGGAGCCCCGACCTGCCCGAGACCTGGTCGACGGGGAATACCACCCCGAGCACCGACCGCTGGGACGCCGGGCCTTGGGGAACCAGCCGATAGGGGCGCAGCCTCGCCGCCTATGCTTTGTTCATGACCACCCCGAGCTTCGCCGAGCTGGACGCCCTGCCCACCGAGGAGCTGCGCGAGCGCTCTTTCGCGGTCGCGCGCGAGCATCGCGACGTCCGCTTCTTCTGGTCGGTCTTCAAGCACCTGCCCGACTCCGAGGAGGCGTCCCAGCTCGACGGCGCACCCAACTCGATCGGTCCGATCGTCGACGAGGCCGTCGCGCTCTGGCGTGAGCTCGAGGGGCACGGCCTGGCCGAGACCGAGCCGCTGCTGCGGGCCAAGTTCATCGACTACCTCCAGAAGCACCAGTGACCCGTTGACCAGGGCATTCATGGTCGTCGTTTGAAACGAGCACCGCGCCGGGAATTAGCGGCGCATGGCTCTCGGTAACCGATACAAATCCGCGCCCGGTGCGGGCACGCTGGCCGCACTCATACTGGTCCTCGTCTTCGGCAGTCCCTGGTACGCGGACTGGGTGGTCGACAACACGAACCCCGACACGGCCGGCGGCTGGTGGCTGCGGCTGCTGTCCTGGCCGCGCTGGTCCTTCGACTCCGACGACTCGCTGCGGCAGATCATCGTCGGCGACCTCAAGGCGATCCTGCTGATCGCGCTGACCGCGCTCTTCCTCTACCTGCTGCCCGGCTCGCAGCTCGCCCGGGCCCGGGGCACGATCAGCCAGTTCTTCGCCGGCTGGGCGTCCTACATCTTCGCCGGTGGCTTCGCCGCGCTGCTGACGACGCTCTTCCTGGCCAACCCGTCGCTGCTGGGCGCTTTCCAGGCGGCGGGCAGCGGTGCCGCGTACGGCCTGTTCGTCGGTTGGATCGTCGGTCTCGCCACCCTCGGCGGTTACCGCGGCTCCCGCTGAGCTGTCTCAGGCGGCCGGCTGCGACGCGCGGCCAGGCGCCTGGAACAGATCGGCGCGGGACACCGTGCCGATTGCCTTGCCCTTCTCGACCACGATCACGTCGGTGACGTCGGCGGCCAGCATCACGGCCAGCGCGTCGTAGAGCGTGCCGCCGGCATCCACAGTGTGTTCGTCGCCCGGCTCGAGCGCCGCCTCGGCCGGGCGCAACGCCGTCCGCACGCTGGTGACGGCGAGCCGGCGGACGCCCCGGTCGGCGCCGACGAAGTCCGCGACCTCGGGCGAGACCGGGTTGCTGAGCAGTTCGGCCGGGGGTGCGTACTGCAGCAGGCGGCCGCCCTGGGCGAGCACCGCGATCCGGTCGCCCAGCCGCACCGCCTCGTCGATGTCGTGGGTGACCATCACGATCGTCTTGCGGACGGTGGCTTGCAGCTTGAGGAACTCCTCCTGCAGCCGGCCACGGGCGATCGGGTCGACCGCCGAGAACGGCTCGTCCATCAGCAGCACGAGCGGGTCGGCGGCCAGCGCACGGGCCACTCCGACCCGCTGCCGCTGGCCGCCGGAGAGCTCGTGCGGGTAGCGCTTGGCGTACCGGGCCGGGTCGAGGCCGACCAACTCCAGCAACTCGTCGGCGCGGGTCGCGAGCTGGGAGCGGTCCCAGCCGAGCAGGCGCGGCACGGTGCTGATGTTCGTGCGGATGGTCTGGTGCGGGAAGAGCCCGACGTTCTGGATCACGTAGCCGATGTGCCGGCGCAGCTCGACCGGGTTGCGCTCGAGAATGTTCTGGCCGTCGATGAGGATGCGGCCGTGGGTCGGCTCGATCAGCCGGTTGATCATGCGGAGGATCGTGGACTTGCCGCAGCCGGACGGGCCGATCAGCGCGGTGAGCTCACCGGCGTGCACGTCGAGGCTGAAATCGCCGACCGCGACCGTGCCGTCGTGGTACGTCTTGCCGACGTCCTCGAGGATGATCGAGGCCGCGCTCCTGGCGCGCTCGGACTCGTTGATCGCGGTAGCGTCCACGTATGTCCTTCCCGCTGGCCGCACCCGCCGATGACGGGCCGGGAAATCCGTGGTTCTCCTGGCAGTACGTGCGGGACAACGCCGAGACCCTGCGCGACGCGCTTGAGTTCCACGCGGGTCTGACTGCCCGAGCGGTCATCCTCGCACTGGTCGTGGCCCTGCCGCTCGCTGTGCTCGCCTACTGGATCAAACCGTTGACCGGCCCCATCCTCGCACTCTCGGGCGTGCTCTACACGATTCCGTCCCTGGCCCTGCTGGCCCTGCTGGCTCCGGCGGTGGGCACCACCACGGACACGTCGGTGCTGATCGCCCTGGTCCTCTACGCGCTGCTGGTGCTCGTGCGCAACGCGCTCACCGGCCTCACCCAGGTTCCTGACGAGGTGCGGGACGCGGCCACCGGCATGGGGTACGGGCGGTTCGGCCGGCTGCTCCGGGTGGAACTCCCGCTCGCGCTGCCGGGCATCATGACCGGCCTGCGGCTCGCCACGGTCTCCACCGTGGCGCTCGTCACGGTCGGCTCGCTGATCGGGCAGGGCGGCCTCGGCGACCTGATCCTCGGCGGCTTCCGCAACAACTTCTACAAGGCCGAGATCGTCACCGGCTCGGTGCTCTGCCTGGCCCTGGCCCTGGTCCTTGACTTGCTGCTCGCGGGCATCGGCCGGCTGCTGACTCCGTGGGCCGCGCGGAGAGCCGCATGACCACGCTCTCCGAGGCCATCAAGTGGCTCAACGACCCGCTCAACTGGACCAACCCGGGCGGGATCCTGGAGCGCCTCTCCGAGCATCTGCAGATCAGCTTCTGGGCGGTCCTGCTCGGCTGCCTGGTCGGCTGGCCGATCGGCATCTGGCTCGGCCACCGCGGTCGGGGCGGCGCGGCCGTGATCACCATCGCCAACCTGACCCTCGCCCTGCCCACGCTGGCCCTGCTCACGATCCTGCCGCTCACCCCGATCGGGTTCGGCCAGCCACCGGTCGTGGTCGCGCTGGCCGTCTTCGCGGTACCGCCCCTGCTCTCGAACGCATATACCGGGCTGCGCTCGATCGACCCCGAGATCAAGGACGCGGCCAAGGGCATGGGCCTCTCCGGCGGCCAGGTGCTGCGCCGGGTCGAGCTGCCGCTCGCCGTGCCTTACCTGGCGGCCGGGCTGCGCACCGCGGCCGTCCAGGTGGTGGCGACCACCACCCTGGCCACTTTCGTCAACGGCGGCGGGCTCGGCGAGATCATCAGCGCCGGATTCGGGCTCGGCATCAGCGTCGGCGGCAACCAGATCGTGGCCGGAGGAATCTTTGTGGTGCTCCTCGCACTCGCCGTCGAGGGACTGCTCGCGCTCGTACAACGCCTGGTCACGCCCCGTCCGTTGCGGGCCGCGAGGCGTCGCCGGCCGACTGCGGCGGCCCCGGCCGGGTAACGGACTGGCATATTGCTGGAAAGTTGTCATACCCAACGGGTAGATGTTGCTGGACACGGAAACGGGCAACGCGCTCCGCCAGCCCGTCGGACACGCGGCTCGGCCAGCTGGCCGAGCCGGGACACAGAAGGCGGCACCATGCGTCGACAGCTGATCCTGATGGCCGCTACTGCGACGGCGGCCGTCGTCTCCCTAGCCGGTTGTGGTGACGCCGGCTCCTCCGGCACCGAGGCTCCACCCTCCGCAGCGAGCGGGGCGGGCTGCGCGCCCGTGGCGGGTGACGCCCTCGTCGTGCTCCAGGACGACAAGCATCTCCAGAACAGTGACAACATCCTTCCCGCGATCAACAAGAAGGCGTCGTCGCCCGAGCTGGTCGCCGCGCTCGACAAGGTGTCGGCGGCCCTCGACACGACCAAGCTCATCGCGCTCAACAAGGCGGTCGCGGTCGACCGCAAGTCGTCCAAGGCCGCCGCCCAAGAGTTCGCAGCTGCGAATAATGTGACCGCCGGGGTCACCAAGGGCGCCGGCGGTCAGCTGACGATCGGCGCCGCCAACTTCCCGGAGAGCGCCACCCTCGCCGAGCTCTACGGCGTGGCCGCGACCGCAGCGGGCTACACGGTCAAGGTGCAGACGATCGGCAACCGTGAGCTCTACGAGCCCGCCTTGCAGAAGGGCGACCTCGACCTCGTCCCGGAGTATGCCGCCACCCTGGCGACCTTCCTGGCCGGCAAGATCGAGGGCAAGAACGCGAAGGACCCGTCCTCGCCCGACCTGCAGACCACGATCACCAACCTCACCGCCCTGGGTGACAAGGTCGGCCTGGTCTTCGGCAAGCCTGCCGAGGCCCAGGACCAGAACGCGTTCGCGGTCACGACCGCTTTCGCCGACAAGTTCGGTCTGAAAACTCTCTCCGACCTGGCCGCCAAGTGCTCCGGCGCGGAAACCGTCCTCGGCGGCCCGGCCGAGTGCCCGCAGCGACCCAAGTGCCAGCTCGGTCTGATCGACGTCTACGACTTCAAGGCCGGCAAGTTCAGCAGCCTGGACGCCGGTGGTCCGCTCACCATCACCGCGCTCAAGACCGGCACGATCAGTGTCGGCCTGGTCTTCAGCTCCGACCCGGCTCTGGCCAGCAGCTAGTCCGTTAAGTGATGAAAAGCGCCGGGTTTCGGTCATCTGAAGCCCGGCGCTCGAACATTTGCCCCATCGCCACGTCTGGGTAGTATCGGCGCCCATGCCGGAACTGGACTCCTTGGCGTCGAACGCACGCTTGCTCCGTGGCCTCATCTGGGCGGGCGTTCTGCTCGCCCCGATGGCTGCGGCCGTCGTGCTGCTCGGCACGGCTTCCAACTCCGTGCGGTTCGCCGTCATCCTCATCGTGGTCGCCGTGGCGCTGATCGGCGCCTCCGTGCTGGTCCGCAACGACCCCGTGGTGAGCCGGCTGGACGCCGAGGACCGCATGGCCGAGGAGGTCGCTGCCCTCCGCCAGGAGCTGCGGGCCGAGTTCGCCCAGGGCGCTGGAGTGCCGCGCGCGGCTCCGCCCCAGCGCGTCCCTGGCCCCCAGCCGCCGCAGCGCGTCCCCGGCCCCCAGCGCGTCCGTGGCCCCCAGCCGCCTCAGTTCGGCCCGGCCCCACCGCCGCAGTTCGCCTCGGCCCCACCGCCACAGCGTGCTCCCGTGCCGTCTTCGCCGCCGCAGCGCGCCGCAGCGCCACCGCCGCCGATGGAGGAGTCCAGCTTCTTCGCCGATGCCCCGCCGATGTATCCCGAGGACGACCCGTTCGCCGGCCCGTCCGACGACTTCGCCGTGCAACCCGTCGGGCCGCCGCCGATGCAGCCGGCCGGACCGCCGCCGATGGGATCGGCCCGTCCGCCGGTCCCCGCCGGTGGACGGGCCGGAGTGCCGGCGGCCGGCGCCGCGGTGCGCCCGCCCGCCCGCACCGGCCCCGGCATGACCACCGGGGGGCGCCCGATCGGCCATCCCGGCGGACGCGAGCCCGGCTCCTCGACCGGCGGTCGCTCGATCGCCGCGGCCGCGGTGCCGCCCGCCCAGCAGATCCCGCGCCAGCGCGGGGCGGCCTCGATGACACCCCCGTCCCAGCTGCCGCCTCCGCGCGCGAGTGCCTCGGTGCGTCCCGGCGGCGTCCCGTTCGGCCCGTCCGAGGCGCACTCCGACGGCTACGTCGCCCAGGCCCCCGACGGCTACGTCGCCCAGGAGGCCGCCGAGGACTTCGGTTACGCCGCGCAGGCCCCCGACGACTTCGGCTACGCAGCCCAAGCCTCCGGCGTCTACGGGGCACCCGGCGGCGGCAACACCTACGGCGCCCCGAAGCCGCACGCCCCCGCCGCGGGTGACGACTATTCGTTCGACTCCGACGAGTACAGCGGCTACGGCGCCCCGACCTACGTCGTCGGCCAGCAGGGCGAGTACGGCTACGACGACGTCAACTACGGCGACGGCGACGGTTACGGACCCGACGGTGGATACGACGCCTCGCACGAGCCCGGCGCCCAGGCCGGCGACCCCCACTACAAGGCCCGCCGCCACCGTCCGTCGGCCAACGACACCAACGTGGGCTCGCTCAGCGATTTCGCGTCGTACGGCGGTTACACCCCCGACGAGCCCGACGAGCCCGACGAGCGCTACGTGCAGGGTTACGCGCCCCCGCCGCGCGGCCGGCACTGAGTCTTACCGGCACTGAGTCTTACTTGTCGATGTCGCCCACGACGAAGAACATCGACCCGAGGATGGCGATGAGGTCGGGCACCAGGCAGCCCGGGATCAGCGTCGCCAGCGCCTGCACGTTCGCATAGGACGCCGTCCGCAGCTTCATGCGCCACGGCGTCTTCTCCCCCCGCGACACCAGGTAGTAGCCGTTGATGCCGAGCGGGTTCTCGGTCCACGCGTAGGTGTGCCCCTCGGGGGCCTTGACCACCTTGGGCAGTCGCACGTTGACCGGCCCCGAGATCCGGTCGACCCGGTCGAGGCACTGCTCGGCCAGGTCCAGCGAGACGAAGGCCTGCTCGAGCAGCACCTCGAACCGCGCGTGACAGTCTCCGGTGCTCCGCGTCACCACGGGCACGTCCAGTTCGTCGTAGGCCAGGTAGGGCTCGTCGCGACGCAGATCGAGGTCGAGTCCGCTGGCCCGCGCGACCGGCCCCGACGCGCCGAAGGCGGCCGCCTGCGCGGCCGTGAGCACGCCGACCCCGACCGTCCGCGCCAGGAAGATGTCGTTGCGCCGGATCAGGTTGTCCAGATCGGGCAGTCGCTCGCGGACTATCGCGATCGCCTCGCGCGCCCGCCCCGTCCACCCGGCCGGGACTTCTTCCTTCAGGCCGCCGACCCGGTTGAACATGTAGTGCATGCGGCCGCCGGAGACCTCCTCCATCACCGCCTGCAGCGTCTCGCGCTCGCGGAACGCGTAGAACATCGGCGTGATCGCACCGATCTCGAGCGGGTAGGAGCCGAGGAACATCAGGTGGTTGAGCACCCGATTGAGCTCGGCGAGAGCCATCCGCAGCCAGGTCGCGCGTTCGGGCACCTCGATGCCCATCAGCCGCTCGACGGCGAGTGCGACGCCCAGCTCGTTGGAGAACGCGGAGAGCCAGTCGTGCCGGTTGGCCAGCATCAGGATCTGCCGGTAGTCGCGCACCTCGAAGAGCTTCTCGGCGCCGCGGTGCATGTAGCCGACGATCGGCTCGCAGGTGACCACCCGTTCCCCGTCGAGCTGCAGCTTGAGCCGCAGCACACCGTGCGTCGAGGGGTGCTGCGGGCCGATGTTGAGCACCATGTCGGCGGTCTCGAGCCCCGCGCCGGTCCCGACTGTCATCTGGCGCAGAGATTCCGTCACCACAGCATGCTCCCACGGTCCCCGAGCCCGATGCTGTGCAGCAGCCACCAGTGCCCGCCCAGCCCGGCCGGCTCGATCAGCTCAGCTCCCGCACCGGCTGCGGCCAGCGCGCGCAGATATCCCGCCGGATCGCTGCGGGCCTGATCGAGCGGGGGCCGGGCACCGTCGATGCCGAGCGCTTTCAGCGCCGCACGCTGGCGGAGCAGCTGGTAAGGCACCCCGGCCGCAGCCGCCACCGCGTCGATCGCCACGTGCGCGGTGACGTCGCAGGACCCGTCCGGCACGGGAGGCACCTGCCGGCCGCCCCGATAACCGGTCAGCGTGCCGAGCGTCGGCCGCTCATCGCGCCGATGCCCGTAGTCGATCGCGAGCGCACCGCCGCGCCGCACCCGGCTCACCGCCGCGGCCCAGGCCGCGTCGCGCGGCCACCCGATCTCCACCCGGCCGGGCTCGGGCCACCAGCGTCCCAGCCAGAACCGGTCGGCCGGATCGACCAGCCCGCCCAGCGACTCGGTCCCCGTCGACGGCTCGACCTCGACCCGTCGCATCCGCCCGTGGTCATCCAGGTCGGCGACGTCGAGCGGCACGTTGTCCAGCCACTCGCTCGCGATGAGCAGCCCCACGATGTCGGCCGGAACCTCCGGCCGCCACGCGATCTCGGCGGCCAGCCCGGCCGGCCGAGCGGCCAGTTCCACCCCGGTGAGCCGCGCGCGCTCGGGCAGCAGCGGCCGCAACGCGGTCAGCAGCTCGCCGCGACCGGACCCCACATCGACGACGTCGAGCACCTCGGGACGGCCGAGGGCGGCATCGACCCGCTCGATCAGCCGCGCCAGCGCCCCCGCGAAGAGTGGCGACGCGTGCACGCTGGTGCGGAAGTGATCGGCCGGCCCGGAGCTGTCGCTCACGAAGAAGCCACCGGGCCCGTAGAGCCCGTTCTCCATCGCAGCGCGCCACCCGGCTTTCACACCCGTAACCCTAGGCGTTCCGGGGGCGACCGAGGCGGGCCTGTGGACAAGGTTGAGCGGTCATGGGCTTGTTCACATGGTCTTGTCACGCGCCGGTTTCGACGGCGCATAATTGCCCTCGACCGGTACCCCTTCCGAGGACTGGATCTTTGATATGAGCGTATCGTCGCGTGCCCGAGCCAGGGCGTTTCCGCTCAGCGTCGGTGTCATCGGCGCCGGCCGGGTCGGCGCCGTGCTGGGCGCCGCGCTGAACGCCGCCGGCCATCGCGTGGTCGCCGCAGCCGCGGTCTCCGCCGCCTCCCGTGACCGGGCTGCCCGGCTGCTGCCTGACGCCGCCATCCTCCCCGCCGACGAGGTCGCCCGCGCCGCCGACGACCTCCTGCTTCTCGCCGTGCCCGACGACGCCCTGGCCGGTGTCATCGCCGGCCTGGCCACCACGGGGGCTCTCCAGCGGGGCCAACTCGTGGCCCATACCTCAGGCGCTCATGGCCTCGCCGTGTTTCAGGACGTCGAGGGCCTGGCCCTGCACCCGGCCATGACCTTCACCGGCGCCGAGACCGACCTCGGCCGGCTCCCCGGCATCGCCTGGGGCGTCACCACCACCGATCGCCCCTTCGCCGCCCGGCTCGTCGCCGACCTCGGCGGCGTGCCCGAGTGGGTCGCCGAGGACGCCCGGCCGGTCTATCACGCGGCCCTCGCCCACGGCGCGAACCACCTGGTCACGCTCGTGAACGAGGCGGCCGACCTGCTGCGTGCGGCCGGCATCGAGGAGCCGTCCCGCGTCCTCTCGCCGCTGCTGCACGCGGCGCTCGACAACGCGCTGCGGCTCGGCGACTCTGCCCTGACCGGCCCGGTCGCCCGGGGTGACGCCGGCACCGTCGGCAAGCATCTCGACCGCATCCCGGCCGAGGCCCGCCCGGCCTACCTCGCTCTGGCCCGCCGCACCGCCGACCGTGCCGTCGCGGCCGGCCGCCTGCGCCCCCAGGACGCCGCCCTCCTGCTCGACGTCCTGTCCCGTGCCGCGGTGGGGAGCCCCGCATGACGTACGTGATCCATGCCCGCACCGAGCTCGCCGAGGACGTCGCCGCCGCGAACGGCGAGATCGCCGTCGTGATGACGATGGGCGCCCTGCACGAGGGGCACCGGCAGCTCATGCGCGCGGCCCGGCAGCGGTCCGCCTTCGTGGTCGTCACGATCTTTGTGAACCCGCTGCAGTTCGGGCCGAACGAGGACTTCGACAAATACCCGCGCACGCTGGAGGCCGACGTCGAGGCGTGCCGGGCCGAGGGTGTCGACGTGGTCTTCGCGCCGAGCCGCGACGAGGTCTACCCCGGCGGGGCGCCGTCGATCACGATGAACGCCGGTCCGCTGGGCGAGATTCTCGAGGGCGCCAGCCGTCCGGGCCACTTCGCCGGGATGCTCACCGTGGTGCAGAAAATGCTCAGGCTGACCCGCGCCGATGTGGCTTTCTTCGGCGAGAAGGACTTCCAGCAGCTCGCGCTGATCCGCCGGATGGCGTACGACCTCGAGCTCGGCGTCGAGATCGTGGGCGTGCCGACCGTGCGCGAGCCGGACGGCCTGGCCCTGTCGAGCCGCAACCGCTACCTCTCGGCGGACGAGCGGCGGGCCGCGCTCGCGCTCTCCCAGGCGCTGCGCGAGGGCGTGACGCACACCGCCGCCGACACCGCCCTGGCCGGCGCGGGCAAGATCCTGACCGACGAGCCGGGCGTACGGGTCGACTACCTCGCGATCACCGGGCCGGACCTCGGCGCCGCGCCCGAGAGCGGCCCGGCTCGCCTGCTGGTCGCCGCCCGGGTCGGTGCCACCCGCCTGATAGACAACCTGCCGATGACTCTGGAAAAGGCCGCCTGATGTTCCGCACGATGCTCAAGTCCAAGATCCACCGGGCGACCGTGACCCAGGCCGACCTGCACTACGTGGGCTCGGTGACGGTCGACCTCGATCTGCTCGAGGCGGCCGACCTGATCCCCGGCGAGCAGGTGGCGATCGTCGACGTGACCAACGGCGCCCGCCTCGAGACGTACGTCATCCCGGGCGAGCGGGGCAGCGGCGTGATCGGCGTCAACGGCGCCGCGGCTCACCTCGTGCACCCCGGTGACCTGGTCATTCTTATCTCGTACGGGCAGATGGACGAATCCGAGGTGCGCGTCTACCAGCCGCGCGTCGTCCACGTCGACGCCGCCAACAAGATCGTTGAGCTGGGCTCGGACCCGGCCTCGGCGGCCGACGGAATGCCTGGCGAGTTGGTGCGGGGGGACGCCTGAACGGCTGACGATTCCGCAAACGCCGTCGATCATGTTTCGATCACCATAGGATCGGAAACCGGACATCGGCGGCGTGCGGGGAAGGCTCAGTCTCATGCGACACCGGCTCGGGATCATCGTCGTCCTGGGTACAGTCCTGCTCGTCGCGGGCTGTGGCCGGCCGGGCGGCGTGGACGGCGACCTGACCAACGGCTGGGCCGCGATGGCGGCGGCGACCGGCTTCGAGCCGAACACTGGTTCCTGCCACAACGCCAGCTTCAACCCGGTCGGCCCGCGCGGCGCCTACGAAGAGGTCGACTGCGCGGCGAAGCACCGAACCGAGACCGTGTACGTCGGGGCGTACGAGTCGCCGGCCGCGGACGCCGACGTGCCCCCGGCCGACAGTTCCGCCGGGGGCCGGGCCGCGTACTCGGTCTGTGACCGGAAGACGACCACCTTCCTCGGCGGACCGTGGCGTGACGCCCGCCTGTGGATCGGGGTCACCCGGCCCACCGAGGCGGCCTGGAGCGGTGGCGCTCGCTGGTTCCGCTGCGAGGTGCTCGAGCTGAACTCGGTCGAGGACGACGGCGGCCTGGTCCAGCGTGCGGGCAGCCTGCGCGATACGCTCGCCGCCGGCCCCTCCGACGTGCAGCTCGCCTGCTACGCCATCCAGCTCGACGGCACCGGCTCGATCGCCACCATGCCCGTGGTGAGTTGCACCGCCGAGCACAACGGCGAGTTCGTCGGGGTCTGGTACGCCAAGGGCCTCGACTACCCCGAGAAGGACTCGACCTGGGCGAAGTTCCACGACGGGTGCCGCGACCTGATCGCCGGTTACGTGGGCGTACCGAGGGACGACGACCTTCAATACCGTACGGGCGTGGTCTCGCTCCCCGGCGGCGCCGATGTGTGGGCTCAGGGCGATCGTGGCGTGCGCTGTTACCTGTGGCTGGACGGCGTGGAACTCACGTCGACGCTCAAGGGGAAGGGCGTCAAGAGCCTTCCGGTCCAATACAAGTAACGGTGACCACGAATGCCCGACCCCGACGCCGAAGTGTCGTACCGGCGGAGTGTACTGAGCGGATGTTTGTCGCCGACCTTCCGGAACTGCCGCGCCGGCTCGCCGCCGCCGACCCGGGGTGGAGCGAGACCACCGACGTGCTCGTGGTGGGGTCCGGCGTGGCCGGGCTGACCTCGGCGCTGCACCTTCGCGAGCAGGGCCTGCACGTCACCGTCGTCACCAAGGTCAATATCGACGACGGCTCGACCCGGTGGGCTCAGGGCGGCATCGCCGCGGTGCTCGACCCGCTCGATACCCCGGCCGCCCACGCCAACGACACCGAGATCGCCGGGGTCGGCCTCTGCGACCCGGCCGCCGTGCGCGTGCTGGTCGAGGAGGGTCCGACCCGCGTCCGCGAGCTGATCCGGCTGGGCGCCGCCTTCGACCGCAACGCCGACGGCTCGCTCATGCTGACCCGCGAGGGCGGCCACCGCGCCGACCGCATCGTGCACGCGGGCGGCGACGCGACCGGCGCCGAGGTGCAGCGCGCTCTGCACCAGGCGGTCCGCCACGACCCGTGGATCCGCCTGGTCGAGCACGCGCTC
>Ga0247781_1000067_pt1 | contig 28249 bp, 26 predicted proteins | sample UWRJL184509B5_FD_179922 | JGI IMG/M metagenome (GOLD analysis project Ga0247781, IMG submission 179922) | Plant litter microbial communities from Arlington Agricultural Research Station in Wisconsin, United States - UWRJ-L184-509B-5 | ecosystem: Environmental > Terrestrial > Plant litter >...
TCCGCAACTACGTGGCGTTGTACGAGGATCGGTTGCAGGCGACGCTCGCGGTGCGGGCCTGCGTGCCACGCTGGATCCGGCGGCGTCTGACCCCGGCGTCGGGAAGTGTGCGCCTGGCTCGGGGCGTGACGGGGGAGGCGTGCCTGACCTGGGGGGTCGACCACCTGCGGGATCCGGCGCGGCTGGTGGCGTCGGAACTCGCGGCGAACGCGGTCGTGCACACCGGCGCGGCGTTCGATCTGCTCGTCGTTCATACCGGCCGTTTCCTGCGGGTCGCCGTCCAGGACAGCAGCTCGGCGATGCCTCGCATGGCCACCGATCCGCCGGTGACGAGCACCTTCATGCGGCCGGGGTCGGGTCGCGGGCTGCGCGTCGTCGCCGCGGCCGCCACCTACTGGGGCGTCACCCGACTTCCCGGCGGCAAAATCGTCTGGGCCCTGATGCGCACCAACGCCTGACCCCCGTACCACGTTCCGACCCTCCTTTGCCGCGCCGCGCGTCCCTCCTCGCCCCGCGCGCACCTGCCTTGCCCGCGCACCTGCCCTGCCCGCGCACCTGCCCTGTCCGCGCACCTGCCCTGTCCGCGCGGGGAAATACGTTAGCGTGCGCCGCGCGTCGGCGGCGGTTGTCCACAATTCCGGCCTGTCCACAGCCCGCGCGCGGGAAGCCCCGCCCCGAACAGCCCGCATGGCACTCTTGACCGATGGCAGACGAGACGATCACCTGGCCCCGGCAGCGCGTGGCCGCCTGGGCCGACACCCGTGACACGCTGCACATGTGGACGCAGGTCGTCGGCAAGATCCGGATGGCGTACGCGCCGGCCGTCAACCACTGGTGGCACGTCACGCTCTATCCCACCGCGCGCGGCCTCTCGACCTCGGCCGTGCCGCACGGCGACGGCGTGTTCGACCTCGAGTTCGACTTCGTCGACCACCGGCTTCAGGTGCGGAGCAGCGACGGCCGTTCCCGTGCGGTGACGCTCGAGCCGAAGACCGTTGCCGTCTTCTACCGCGAGACTTTGGCGGCGCTGGCCGAGCTCGGCGTCGAGCCGCAGATCCATGCCGTGCCCAACGAGGTCGAGACCGCGATCCCGTTCGCCGAGGACGACGTTCACCTGTCGTATGACGGCGCCGCCGCACGCCTCTTCTGGCGCCAGCTGCTGCAGGCCCAGCGGGTCTTCGAGCGTTTCCGTTCCGATTTCGTCGGCAAGCAGAGCCCGGTCCACTACTTCTGGGGCGCGATGGACCTGGCCTACACGCGCTTCTCCGGCCGCACCGCCCCCGACCACCCCGGCGGCGCCCCCAACTGCCCGCCGTGGGTGATGCGGGAGGGTTACTCCCACGAGTTGGCCAGCTTCGGCTTCTGGCCCGGCGGCGGTGAGGAGGGCGCCTTCTATGCGTACGCCTATCCGGAGCCGCCGGGCTACCCCGAGCGCGCGGTCGGCCCCGAGGCGGCCTACTACGACAAGACCATGCACGAGTTCCTGCTGCCCTACGAGGCCGTCGCCGCTGCCACCGACCCCGACGCGGCGCTGACCGAGTTCCTCCGCTCGACCTACGTGGCCGCCGCCGACCTGGCCGACTGGGACCGCCCGGCCCTCGAGCAGCCGCCGGCCGAGCGGGATTAGACGCGGAGCTTCAGCTCTTGCGGGCGACCGCCGCGTACATCGAGACGTCCTCGGCCGGTGGGCGCGGCGGCGGCTCGGTCTCGTCGTTCCACTGCGGCAGGGGGACCACGCCCGGCGCGATCAGGTCGAGCCCGTCGAGGAAGCGGGCGACCTCGTCGCGCGCGCGCAGCTGGCCCTGGCCGTGGCGGCCGGACGTGATGGCGGCGGCCACCTGCGGCGACAGGTAATCGGCGGTGGCGTGCGAGAGCACGACGAAGCTGCCCGGCGGCAGGGCGTCGACGAAACGGCGGACCAGGGCGTAGGGGTCGTCCTCGTCGACCACGAAGTGGAGCACCGCGAGCAGCATCAGGGCGATCGGCCGGTCGAAGTCGAGCGTGGCGCGGGCGCCGTCCAGGATGCCGGCGGGGTCGCGCAGGTCGGCGTCGATGTAGTCGGTGCGGCCGTCCGGGTGGCCGGTCAGCAGCGCGCGGGCGTGGGCCAGCACGAGCGGGTCGTTGTCGACGTAGACGATGCGCGAGTCGGCGGCGATGTCCTGGGCGACCTCGTGGGTGTTGCCGACGGTGGGCAGTCCGGTGCCGACGTCGAGGAACTGGCGTACGCCCTCGGTCCGGGCCAGGGACGTGACCGCCCGGCGCAGGAAGCGCCGGTTCTCGACCACGGCGGTCCGGATGCCCGGGAACTGCGCCGCGATGGCGTCGCCGGATTCCCGGTCGGCGGCGAAGTTGTCCTTGCCGCCGAGCCAGTAGTCATAGCGGCGAGCGGCATGCGGCACGCTGGTATCGAAGCCCGTCATGCGAGCGATTTTGCCATCAAAAGTGCCGGCGGTCAGTTGCCGTTCGGCAACGAGCTGCCCGGTTTCGGGTCGCTGGGGAGCCTCAGGTCGGGGCTGGGCAGCTCCCAGATGATCCGCGGGTCGTTCAACGGGTTGCCGTGCCACATGCGTACGTCGATGGTCGGCTTTTCGAGCACACCCCGGGTCACCGTCGCCACTTTCCCGGTCGAGAGCGTGAACTTCGGCAGGTTCAGGCTGGTCAGATAGTTGGGCCCGGCTGGTGGGCGGTCCGGCAGCAGCGCGTCGGCCAGCAGCACCGCGTCCCACGCCGGGATCAGGTACGTACCCAGGTCGTTGGCGCGGCACGGCTGGCTGGTCAGCTTCACCGCCGCGTCCAGCGGGCACGCGTCCTTCAACTGCCCGTCCACGACGCCGCGGGCCCGGTCGGCACAGGCGAACGGCCCGGTCAGCCGGACCAGATCGCCGTGCTTCTCCACCTGGCGGCCCAGAGTCTCGTACGCGGGAAGGGTCAGATCGGCGCAGCCGGGCCCGCCGACGTTGTAGTTGACCGCCCAGTCGGCGTTGCTGACCGCCCGCAGCTGGTAGTTGGCCATGAACCGGCTCACCGACACGTCGGCGATCACCAGGCGGGGCCGGGAGTGCCCGCAGATCTCGTTGACCCGCTGGACGAACTCGGCGAAGCGGGTCCACCGGTCGGCGAAGTAGAGCACCGTGGGCGGCGTCGTCCGGTCCGACTCGCAGATCGTGTCGTCGATCCTGTCCAGCGTGGGCACGTGCCGGGCGGTCGCCGCCGGCTTGGCCCGTACGGTCGCGAGCAGGTCGTTGACGAGCGATGTCGTGTACTGGTCGGTGGCGTTGGGCCGCTGATAGATGTCGAGGCGGAAACCCTTCGAGTACGCCTGCTGCAGCCGATCGACGGTGTCGGAGGCGTAGTCGAAGTTGGTCGGCGCGAGCTGCAGATAGCCGGGCCGGTCGACGAACGAGCGGTCGGGTGCGCCCAGGTCGGCCAGCAGGTTCGGGGCGATGAACGGGATCCCCGCGTCGAGCAGCCGGTTGATGGCCCGCTGGGTGATGTCGCGGCTGTCCCCGCCGCCGATCACGACCGCCCGCGGGCCCAGCGCCGCCCGCCGTTCCAGGATCAGCTTGGCGACGTCGTCGGCGTGCGCGACGTCCTGGGTGGCGTCGGCGATCACCACGTGCAGCCGGTGGCCGGTGGTCGCCGCGATCTGCGACTGGGCATAGAGCATCGCGCGCAGCTGGTCGCGTTCCGACGGGTAGTCGCGGCCGTCGGCGCAGCGGGTCGGGTCGCCCGGCAGCGGATCGCAGGAGAGCGCGCCCAGCCACACCACGGTCAGATCGCCGTCGCGCAGCGGTTCGTTGCGGGCCAGGATGCTGCGCTGGAGGTCCTTGGTGGCCTGGTCACGGCCGAACGCCGGGGTGGCGAAAACACCCGGGTCGGCGGTGTCGAGCAGGCCGTAGCAGCGGTTGCCGTCAGCGGTGGCGCGCAGCACGGTGATGCCGGTCGAGGTCGGCAGGGTGTAGCAGGTGTGCACGACGCCGGGCAGCCACTCGGTGCGGGTCCAGCCGAGGAAGCTCAGCAGCAGGGTCAGCGCGGCCAGGACCGCGTGGTTCGTGGTGCTCAGCGCCGGCTGTTTGATCAGCGCGACCAGTTTGTCGGAGATGACGATGGGCAGCACGATCGCGGCGAGCGAGATGGCCAGCGCCCGCGCCTCGGTGCTGCCCCGGAAGATCTCCGCGGCGAAGATGGTCGCCAGCGCGAAGATCACCGCGGTGCCGCCGAGCAGCGCGACCAGCTTGAGGTCGTTGCTCAGCAGCACGGCGAGGACGGCGAGCACGACGGCGACCAGGATGGTGCCGATCCCGACGTAGCCGGTGATCGCGGCGTGCACCACGAGCACCAGCAGGGCGAGCACGGCGACCTGCCGCGACCGGGACCGGTTGACCAGCCATTTCGTGAGGCGCGAGTCGTTCGTGCCGGCGGCCGGTTGGGCCATCAGCGTCCGCATCCGGCCGATGATCCAGAGCGCGCCCCAGAGCGCGGCCGTGCCGGCCACCACGACCACGACGGCCCACCAGCCGGACGAGCCGGAGAAGAGTGCCCGCCCCAGGATCACGATGGCCAGGACCACCGCGGCCAGGCGCAGCAGCACGTCGCCGGCCAGGAGCGATTGCAGGAACCGCCGGTACCGCATCGACACTCCTCGCTACTCAATGGACACCCAGAGTAGGAGGTGCGTGCCACGGCGTCAGGAACCCCAGTCGATCCGCGGGGAGTGGGAGAAGTCGACGCCCGGGGCGGTCCAGTGCGGGCCGCAGGCGCCGGGCCGCGCGCGGAACGACTCCGTGTACCGTTTACGTCGATGACGTGGATGAATGCGCTGTGGCGACTGGTCAGCGTGCTGACCGGTGCAGTGCTGGCCGGTGTAGTCCTGACTGACGCCGTGCCGTCCGCGCTCTCCGGCCTGCTGCTGATCGCCGCGCTGGCCGCGGCGCTGCTGCTCGTCCTGCGTGGGGTGACCACCGCGCGGCCCGCCCACGCCGGCCAGGCCCTGCGCACCCGGGCCGAGCGGGCCGGGGTGCCCCGTCATCGCGATCCCGACGCCCCGGGGCGCACCCGCCCGAGAGGACCGACTGCTCGGCTCGTGGCGGCCGCCTGCGCTTGACGCGGCCGCTGCTGACGCCTGTCCATCAGCAGTCCTCCACCTTGTGAGGGGTTTCAGCCGTGTCTGTTCTCAGTGCTCTCATGTCCCCGGTCTATACCGGTATCTCCAAGCTCCTGCTGCTCTGGCAGTCCGTCTGGGACGGGCTGCCGGGCGACTGGTCGTGGGTGCTCGGCATCGTCTTTCTCGTCCTGACCGTGCGGATGGCGCTGCTGCCGCTCTTTGCCCGGCAGTACCGGTCGCAGCGCGCCGTCCACCGCCTCCAGCCCCGGATCAAGGCCCTGCGGGCCGAGCACCAGGGCGACGCTTTGGCCCTCGGCACCGCCGTGTCGGGCCTCTACAAGGATGCGGGCGTCAGCCCGTACGCGAGCTTCCTGCCTTTGCTCCTGCAGGTCCCGATCTTCTTGGGGATGTTCCACGTGCTGCGCCACCTGCGGCCGACGATCACCGATCCGGGCACGCAGATGCTCTACGGCTGGACGGTCGAGCAGTTTCACGACGCCTCGCACGCCACCCTGCTGGGCGCACCGCTCGCCGCCAGCTTCAGCAGCGGCGGCCCGGCCGTGATGCTCGTGGCCGCGGTACTGATCACGGCGATGGTCACGACGACGTTCCTGACCACGCGGCTGTCGATGGCGCAGAACGGCCCGGCCGAGGACCCGCGGCAGCGCCTGGTGCAGCGGCTCATGCGCTACGGGATTCCGCTGTCGATGCTGGTCTCGGGCGTACTCTTCCCGGTCGGCGTGGTGCTCTACTGGACCACGACCAACGTGTTCGCGCTGGGACAGCAGGCGTGGCTCTCCCGCCGCCACCCCGTTGCCCGGCTCGAACCCGTAGCCGTCGAGGTGTAGTCAGTCCTCGACCCGGAAGCCGATCTTCAGGCGGACCTGGAAGTGCGCGATGTCGCCGTCGACGACCTGGCCCCGGATCTCCTGGGTCTCGAACCACTCGATATTGCGCACTGTCCGGGACGCCTTCCGCAGGGCCGTCCTGATCGCGTCGTCGATGCTCGTCGGGCTGCTGCCGACGACCTCACTGAGCCGGTACACGTGATTTGACATGACCCTCACTCAACCACATGCTCCGGCCTGCGGAAACTATCCGCGGAGCCGTCCCCAGACGTGCCAGCGCTCGATCGCGACCTGAGCGCTGACCCGGGGTCGTTCACGGGTCGAGTACGCGTTGCCGGTGTAGTGCCGCGACAGGCGGTCGATGTCGCGCAGGCCGATGTCGTCGGTGATCGACAGGACCCGGCCCTGCAGGCTCACGTGGGTGTACCAGTCGTCCTCAGCCAGCACGGTCAGCGCGATCCGCGGGTCCTTGGCCATGTGCTTGAGGCGCGTCCGCTTCGCGTCGAGGCCCAGCAGCAGCCTGCCGTCGTCCTCGAACAGGTACCAGGTGGCGACGGTCACCGGTCGGCCGTCGGCGGCGACGGTCGCCATCACCGCGGGGTTGGGCAGGCGCAGCAGGTCGAGGACCTTCGCGGGCAGGGGTTCCATTGACATGCCGCGAGCCTAGGCTGTTTCCAGGACGGCGATCGCGAAGACGACCGCGATCCTGGACTGTGAGTTCCGTCCGACGGAACTCGAACGTGGTTTGAATAGGCCCGACGAGGCAAAGTCTGCGACATGACAACGCCCGCGGCGCAACGCCTGCTCGACGCGCGGCCCGGCATGGGGGTCACCGCGACGCTCAGCGGCCCGGGCACGGTCGCCACGAACTTCGGAGAGGCCTGATGAGTACGAAGGTGGCCGTCATCGGCTCGGGTAGCATCGGCACCGACCTGATGATCAGGATTCTGCGGTTGTCGGACACGCTGGAGATCGTGGCGATGGCCGGCATCGACTCGGCGTCGGACGGGCTCGCCCGGGCCCGCGAGCTGGGGGTGGCGACGACGGCCGAGGGCGTGGACGGGCTGATCGCGATGGCCGGCTTCGACGCGATCGCGATCGTTTTCGACGCCACCTCGGCGCACGAACATGGGCGCAATGCGGCGGCCCTGGCCCCGTACGGGAAATTGCTCGTCGATCTGACGACGGCGGCGATCGGGCCGTACGTCGTGCCCGCGGTCAACCTGAACCAGCTGCCGGGCAACGTGCGGAACATCAACATGGTGACGAGCATGGGGCAGGCCACGATTCCGATCGTCGCGGCGATCTCGCGGGTTGCTCCGGTCCCGTACGCGGAGATCGTCGCCTCGATCGCGCCGAAGTCGGCCGGACCGCGGGCCGACCTCGACGAGTCACCGGAGGCCACCGGGAACGCGATCGAGCAGGTCGGCGGGGCGACGCGGGCCAAGGCGATGATCGTGCTGAACCCGGCCGAGCCGCCGCGGATCATGCGGGACACGGTGCAGTGCCTGGTCGACGCCCCCGCCGAGGAGACCCGGGAGAAGATCCGGCACTCGATCGAGAAGATGGTCGCCGTGGTGGCCGGATATGTGTCCGGATATCGGCTCGAGCAGCCCGTGCGGATCACCCCGATCCCCGACGGGCAATCGGTGGACACCCTCGCCGGGACCGCCGCGGTCACGCATCAGGTGTCGGTCTTCCTCGAGGTCAAGGAGCCCGCGCACGCCCTGCCCGCGTACGCGGGGAACCTGGACATCATGACGTCGGCCGCGATCGCCGCCGCCGAGCACATCGCCGCGATCCGAAGGGTGACCCTCTGAGCCTGACGGTGACCGCCCTCATGCTTTTCTTGGCGCTGTCCCGTACGACGTCGGCGCCTTCGAGCAGGTTCGTCCCGTTGCCGGTCAGCGCGGGCTGCGCCACCGCAGCGGCCCAGGGTGCACACTCCACCAGATCCGGCGCCACCAAGACCGGCGCGAGCGCAACGCCTCCGCGTACGCAATCGCCTGATCTCCGGCCCGCACCGCCTGCCCCTCGTCGGCCGAGCCCGGCGCGAACCCGACCGTATTGATTCCGGCCACGAGCTCGCCAAGCGGCGGTAGATCGCCCGCCACGACCTCCGGGATCGCCTTCCGTAAACGGCTAGCCGGTGGTTTCGCTGTCATCGCGTAAGCGGCAGCCTCAGTCGCCGCCAGATGCGCGGGCACTGTCTGCCCGGCCAGGCGCAGCGCGTCCCGGAACTCCGCCCACGCCCCCGCGATCCGTTCATCCGGCCCGCCCACCGTCAGCCGCCGCCGGCGCAACCTCCGCCGCATCAGCATGCTCAGCCCTACCACCGCGACCAGCACCAGGCCCGACCCACCCGCAGTCACCGACACCGCCGACGGCCCTTCACCTTCTCGAGCCCTCACCGCCACCACCGGCCCCGACGACGCCGGCGGCGACGCCGACGGTGCAGGCGGCTCCGACGGCGGCGTCGGCGGCTTGGTCGGTTTCGGCGTGAAGTCCTCCTCGACCGGCCGCGGGTACTTGCTCTTCGGCAGCGGATCGAACGCCACCCACCCCAGCCCGTCGAACAGCACCTCCGGCCAGGCCAGCGCGCCCGCCGCCGGCACGATCCCCCCGGCCGCCGGCGCGTCGAACCCGACCACCACCCGGCTCGGCAGCCCGACCAGCCGCGCGAGCAGCGCGAACGACGCCGCGAACTGTTCGGACGTCCCCACCTGCCCGCCCCGCTGCCGCGGCCCGAACAGGAAGAAGTTCAGGTTCGGAAACGCGTGCCCGCTCGGCGCGTCGACCACCTTGCGGTAGTGCTCGGCCAGGAACTCTTCGATCGCCGCCGCCCGGTCGAACGCCGCCCCGTTGTCCTCCGCGAGCTGGTCGGCGAGCCGCTGAATCTGTGCCGGCACCTCGGCCCCACCGACTGCGAGATACCGGGCAACCGCATCCCCCGCCGGCACCTCCGCGGTAGGCAGCAGATTGAGGTCCGGTGTCTGCAGCTCGGACGTGACCGCGTACCTGAGCCCGGCCTTCAGCCCTTCCGGCCGGATCATGGTGCCGGTCGCCGCATCGAACGCCACTCGGGCCCCGTCCACCCCGGTCGGCGTCGGCACGACCGGCAGCAGCCGTCCCGTCAGCCCCTCGACGATGACCGTCTGGCGCACTTCGGCGATCCGCGTGTCCGGCAGCTTCGGCTGCGCCGGCAGAACGCGCCCGGCGTTGCGATAGGTCGCCCCCACCCGCCAGGTCACGCCGTCATAGTCCGGCAACACCGCGAGCCGCAGCCGCACCCGCGGACCGGGCGCCCGCGGACCAGCGCCGTCGCCCGGCGAAATGGTCGCGCGCGACACCCTGAGCAGCGGCTCCTTCGGCGTAAGGGCCCACCCGGAGATGCGGTTCAGCGGACTCTCATCGAGGCTGTCCACCTGCGGCGGCTCGACGTACTGCCGGGGGTCGACGGGCGTAGCACCTACCCGGGCGCCGATCCACGGTCCGACCGCGACGATCAGCACCAGGACCCCGAGCGTTCCGGCCGCCGCGCTGGCGAGCGCGCGACCACGTACGGCTGCCTGGCTCTTCTCCGGCATCGCGACGTCGGACGACCGGGCGCTCGCCGCCAACGCCACGACCGCGAGTCCCGCGAAGATCAGCGTCGTCGTGCCGGCCGAGCCCGCGTTGGGCCCGACGAGATAGAGCGCACCCGCGTAAAGACCGGCCACCGGTACGAGTCCCAGCAGCACCCGCCCCGCGCGCACCGCGACCTCGGCCCCCGCCAGCCCCGCCAACCACGCCGTGATCACCGGAACGACAACCGTGTCCGGCGTCGGCTCCACCGGAATCAGGGCCGTGAGCAGCCGCGGAATGCCGTTGACCAACGAGTCCCGCACGATCTCGGGCAGCGGACCGGCGAGGTCGGCCCGCACAGCGGCGATCCGCAGCGCCACCACGGTGTAGCCCGCGAGCAGCACCACGGAGACCGGTGCGACCACCCAGTTCGGCCCGCGCCGGCAGGCCAGGCTCACCCCCACCGAACCGACCGCGGCTCCCGCGATGAGCTCGACCAGCAGCGACCCGGCGAAGATCCGCCCGAGCACGACCCCCGACAGCGCGATCATCCCCGCCAGCACCCCGGCGACCACCGCCGCCCGCACCCACCTCACCATCCGCGAACCCCGTCCCACGCGGCCGCGAACTCAGCCCCGTCGTCCGCCTCGACGACGATCAGCGCGTCCCCGCCGGACACCGGCGTGCCGTCCCGGTCACCGAAAAGCCCGGCCAGGACCACCGCGTACGGGCCTCGAAGCGTGCTGACCGCCCCAAGATCCCCCCGCCCGCCGGGCCCGGTGAGGAACACCAGCGTGTCGCCGAGCCGCTGAGCCCGTACGCGCCGAAGGGTCCCCGCCAGATCCCCGTCCCGCAACGTCGCCTCGGTGAGCACGTCAAGATAGGGCCCGGTCGTGACACCGGCGACCAGATGCAGGCTGACCGGCAGATCCTCGCGCACAGCCGCGGCCACGATCGACGCCGCGGCCTCACAGGCGGACTCGAACGATTCCGGGTCCGGATGGGCCCCGCCGCGGTCGTCGAGCAGCACGACGATCGCCGGTTCCGACGTGTCGAGCTGTTCACGCACCATGAGCTCGCCGACCTTGGCACTGGACCGCCAGTGCACCCGCCGCAGCTCGTCCCCGATCACGTACTCCCGCAACGAGTCGAACGTGATCGTCCCGTGCGGCACCTTGTCGACGCGGCCGTCAAGACTGCGGGCCATCCCCGCCGGCACCGCCCGCAGCCGATGAATGCGCGGATGGACCCAAACTTCGGCGAGGCCACCGTACGTCCGTGCCAACGTGATCAGCCCCAGCGGATCCCCGCGCGTGACCCGCAACGGCCCGATCCCCACGATGCCCCGCCGACTGGTCGGCACCGGATACCCCACAGTGGTGTCCCGCCCGGGCCGCAGACGCAGCAGCGGTACGGGAACAGCGTCGCCTCCGCACCGGTCGGTCGCCACGAGATTGGCCCCCCGCACCCGACTGACGTTGCGCACGGTGAGGGTCATCCGCGCCGGCTCACCCCGAGCGACCCGGTCCGGTTCGGCGACCCGCTCGACGCCCAGCCTCGGCCGCCACGACGCGAACACGACCGCACAGAGCAGGGCGACCCCAGCCGCCGCCCCCAACAGCGCCAGATCGGGGTAGCCGTACCGGAACCCCGCCGCCGTGAGCGCACCGGCCGAGACGACGAGGCCGTAACCGCGGGCGGTCACCCCCGCCGGCGTGCTCACGCCTCGGCCGGGGAGCGGTTGGTGTCGGGCAGCGGCACCGGCACCGAACGCACAGCGTCGGCCAGCACCTCCGCCGCGGTCACCCCGCGCAGTTGCGCGTCGGCCGAGAGCAGCACCCGGTGCGCGAATACCGGCTCGACCAACGTTTTCAAGTCCTCGGGCAGCACGTATCCCCGCCCGCTGATCAACGCGTACGCGCACGCGGCCCGGGTCAGCGCGATCACCCCGCGCGGGCTGACCCCGACCCGGACCTGTGGATGGTTGCGGGTGGCGGTCGCCAGCCGCACCGCGTACGTGTAGAGCGGGTCAGCGATGTGCACCCGGGTAGCCATTCGCACCATCTCGCCGATCACCGCCGTCTCGGTGATCGGCTCGATCGTGTCGGGGGAGCGGTTCGCCGCACCCCGCAGCACCTCGACCTCGACCTCCTCGCTCGGGTAGCCGACCGACAGCTTCACCAGGAACCGGTCGAGCTGCGCCTCCGGCAGCCGGTAGGTGCCGTCCATCTCGACCGGGTTCTGCGTCGCCACCACGAGGAACGGCTGCGGCACCGGGTGCGGCACCCCGTCCACGGTGACCCGGCGTTCCTCCATGACCTCGAGCAGCGCGGACTGCGTCTTCGGTGACGCCCGATTGATCTCGTCCGCGATGACGATGTTCGCGAAGACCGGCCCCGGATGGAACTCGAACCCGCGCGACGCCTGGTTGAAGATCGTCACCCCCGACACGTCGGACGGCAGCAGGTCGGGGGTGAACTGAATGCGCCGCCACTGACCTTGGATCGACGACGCCAACGCCCGCGCCAGCGTCGTCTTGCCCACGCCCGGCACGTCCTCGAGCAGCACGTGTCCCTGCGCGAACAGCGCCGTCAGCGCGAGCCGCACCACGTCCGGCTTGCCGAGCACGACCTCGCCGATCCGTTCCGCGAGCGCGCCCGCGACCTTGGCGAAGCCGTGGATGTGCTGCGGCGGCAGTGCTTCCGTCACGTCCGTCATCCCAGGTCGCTCAGCAGGTCGGCAGGTCGCTCAGGTCGTCCCCGCCGTCGAGGTTGAGCCACGCCCACGGGATGAAGTTCTTGCCGCTGTAGTTGACCTGCACCCACCAGGTGCTGCGTTTCTCCTTGTTGTAGATGTACGCGTACACCTCTTCGCCGGCTCTCTTGCAGTACGCCTGCAGCCGAGTCCCCGGCTCGGCCCACCCGACCTGCTGGTCGTTGTCCTGCCGGACCACCCGGAACACTTCGTTGCCGTTGCGGGCGTCCGGCACGTCCTTGTCGCAGTAGGTCGCGGTCTCGCCTTCCTCACCGTTCTTGCAGGTAGCGGTCCCGAAGAGCGCGTCGGTGGTCGCCGTGGGTTTCGCCGTGACCGTGCCCGCCGCGTTCTTGGCCGTGACCGTGAACGTGTACTTCGTGCTGGGCTTCAACTTCGACACCCGCAGACTCGTGCAGGCGCCCGACGCCGTACCCCCGCCGCCGGAGGCCACCACCGTGCAGTTCGCCTGGCCGCCACCCGCGTCCACACTCAACGACACGGTCGCCGAGTTGAACGTCGGGTTCACGCCCGTGATCGTCACCCGTGGCGGCGCGACTGTCCGCGCGGTAGCCGTCCCCGGCTCACTGTCGCCGGCCTCGTTGACCGCCCGCACCTCGACCGCGACGGTGGCCCCCGAGCCGAACCCGCCCAGCGTCGTCTCGGTCCCGTCCGTGACCTCGGTACTCTTGCCGCCCGCGCGCACCACGTACCTGGTGATCGCCCGTCCGTTGTCCTGCGCGCCCTGCCACGCCACCGCGATCACTCCGGCCTGGTCGCCCACGGTCGCCGCGTCGACACCCTCGGGCCGGCCCGGCTTCGTGAACGGCACGACGCTGCCACTGACCGGCGACGCCTTCGACCCCGCTCCGCGCTCATTGACCGACACGACCGTAAACGCGTACTGCTTGCCGTACTCGAGCTCGCCGCCCTTGATGGTCAGCTTCGATTCCGCCGCGTCACCGATCGGCGCGCTGCCCCCCTCGGCGATCGCGGTCACCGTGTACCGGCGGATCTTCAGCCCCTGCCCGTTCGCCGCCGGCCAGCTCACCACGACCGACCCGTCCGGCTTGGCCTCGGCGTTCACCGCCGTCGGCGCGTCCGGCACCTCGGCCGTGGGCCGCACCGCGTTACTCGTACGCGCGGGCCCCTCGCCCTTCCTGTTGACCGCCCGGACCGCGAACTCGTACGTCTCGCCGTTGGTCAGCCCCGTCACCGTCACCGCCCGCTGGTCGGCGCCCACCTGGAACGTCCGCCCGGCCCCCACCACGACGTAGCGCGTGACCGACGCCCCGTTGTCCCGCGCCGCCCGCCACGTCACCCGCGCCTCGGCGTTCCCCGCCGCCGCCCGCACGTTGCGCGGCGCACTCGGCTTGCTCACCTGGGGCTTCTTCGGTTTCGGCGGCGGGGGAGGAGCCTGCGGCGGCACCGGCGGCCGGTCGCCCCCGAGCACGTCATCCGCGTACTTGTCCACACTGCGCACCCCGTGCGACCCGTCCACGACCCGCGCGGTCGACGACCCCGGCGCGTTGATGAACAGATAGCCCTCGCGCACTTCGAGCTCGAGCGCCCCACCCGGGTTCGGGAACGTGATGTCCTTCTGCCGCTTGCCGGCCGCGTCGAACACCCGCACCGACCCGTCGGCGTCCGCCACGTAGAAGTAGCCCTGCCAGGCCACCGCGGGCTGCAGCCCGTCGCTGTCACCGGGAACGACGAAGTCGCCGCGCAGCCCCTGATCACCCACCACATAGACATGCCGCGACTCCGGCACGGTCACCGGCACCTGCTTGCCGTCGGTGTGCGGGGCGAGCGTCCCCGGCCCCGTCAGTGGCAGCGTCGTAGTGTTGAAGCCGGGTTGCCCGTCGCGCACCGTGTAGAGCGCGTTGGTCGTGCGGTTGAGCACCGCGACGCCGTCGTCCAGCGTGGAGAGAGTCAGGTCGTGGAACGGCTGCGAGACAGACTCCGTACGCACCCGTTGTGGCGCTTTGTCCGGCGCTCCCGACGAGATGGTCGCCGGCGTGATCGCGGTGACCGTACCCTCGCTCGGCGCCGCCACCCACAACTTGCCCGCGCCGTCGAAGACCCCACCCGCGATGCCCGGCGGAAACCGCAGCGGATTCCCCACGGTTCCCAGCGTGCGCGGATCGAGTTGCTGCACCTGCCCCTGCACAGTATCGATGACGAACACGGCGTCCTCGTGCAACGCGACCCGCACCCCGATCCCCGAGGTAGCCGACGCGTTCCAGTATTCCTGCAGCGTGGCGAGGTCCATCGACCCGACCGCGCCCGTGTTGACGTCCCGCAGAATCACGAACCGGTCATTCTGGACGACCTGCAGCTCATGCCCGCGCGCCTCGGGCACGTCGACCCGGGTGTCCACCTTGGCCGTGACCCCGTTGATCCGCGCCACCTCGCCCTTGGCCTTGCTCCACACCCAGGTCGCGGCGTCGAAGCTGGCCACGGCCTGATCGGCGGAGCCAAGACCGAGAACGGTGAGCCCGAGCCCACCCGCGAGACTGAGGACGGTGGCCATCGTGACCAGGTAACCGCGGCGCCAGCGGCGCTTCGGTCCGTCGCAGGTCACCTCATCAGCGCTGGTCACTGCCAATTCCTCCCCGTCGGCCTCCACCTTGGTCCAGGACGGAGGCCATCATAGGGCGATGGCGATGGGTGCCGACACCCAGGAGGTCACAGTTGTGGATAACTCCGATCGCCGTCCGTGATCAAGATCCCGGAGAGTGATCAAAATCTATCGCGGAGTGGCGCTCGCGCGGCTCGTGCAGGCCTGCGGCGACGTCGCGAACTGGTTCCCCCGATACACCGCCACGACGGCGAAACAGTAGTTCAGCCGCGGATTGAGCCCACTCATCTCGAACGATGTCTGCCCAGGTCCGAGCGTCCCCACCGGCTTCAGTTCCAGCCCCCGCCGCCCCATGATGACCATGAAGGACACAGATCCCTGAGCCGGGTCCTTCCAGGAGACCCCGATCGTCGAGCCACCGTCATCGAGCGCAACGTCCCCCGGTGCCACCCCCGCAAGAGTTGGCACGTCAGACTTCCCATCCGAGTCACCCGACCGGTTGGCCAGAACGAACACCAACGCGGCCACAGCGATAACCACCGCCAACCCCGCAGCGATAACCGCAAAAACCCCAAGCCCCCCACGGCTGTACGGCCTTGAGCCCCCATAGACGTACGTGTCCGTAGGGTTATTCGATCCCCCCTGCCCAGCGCCCAACGGTTGGACCCCAGCCGACCGCTGTACCGGCACGCGCGCACCAACAACCGGCTGCACGGCCGTCGACTGTTCGACCGGCGCAACCACCGGGTTCACCTCCGCCGGCCCCGTCCGGACGCGTCTGTTGCCGGCAGACGGCGGCTGCACCCACCTCCGTCCGGCCCCGGCCGGTTCGCGCCGCCCGTCCGCCCGCATCACCGAGCCGGTCTGCGCCGCCGGCCCACTCGCCGAATCGACAAACGGCACGACCGAAGCCGCCGCACTCTCCCGGCGCACGTCCGTCCCCAGAAACGCGCGGGCTTGCGCAACCGCCGCATGCTCGCTCCCCAGCGCGGCAGGCCCGAACTCGACCACCCGGCCGAACGCCTTACGGGCCTCATGCCGATTACCAAGCTCGTCAGCCACCACGCCGATGCCATGCGAGATCCGCACCATCAACGCATCAGAGTCCCCCAGCCGCCGCTGCCCAGCCGAGTACGCCTCCTCCAACACCCGCCGAGCCGCCATCGGATCATCCACCTGCTGCAAAACCCGGCCCAACTCAAAGGCCGTACGCAGCACATCCGGATCACCCTCGGGCAGGTTGCTCTTCCCCAGTTCCACCGCATGCTCAAGCACAGCCCGAGCCCCCACCGGATCCCCCGCCGCCAGCAGGTCACGGGCACGCCGCCAGAACGCCAGGAGCGGGGAGGATTCCGACACCCCGCCATGCTGCCCCCAACGACCCCCCAACACCAGGCCAACCACGCCTGACCTGTACGTATGCCCCGAAATGTCCGACCCCCACCCTCCCTGCAAACCCCCGAACCCGCCGTGTAGAGTTCTTTCCTGTGCGGCCCGCTGGGGCGCCGACAAAAATCGGCCCAACAGCAGGCCATACGTGCAGGTCCGGGTGGCGGAATGGCAGACGCGCTAGCTTGAGGTGCTAGTGCCCTTTATCGGGCGTGGGGGTTCAAGTCCCCCTCCGGACACAAATCAAAGACACGAAGATCGGCCGGGGTGCAAACCTCGGCCTTCAGTGTTTCCAGGCCTGGTTGGTAAGTCATCCGCAGGCCGAGCCGGCTGTACAGCTCAGCCCGGTCGCGTGGGTCGGCGTCGCGGAGCAGCCTGAGAAGGTCTCGGAACGCCTCGGCAATCGCATCGAGTTGATCGCCTGTCATCCGTTGGGGTGGCGCCTCGGTCAGACCGAGCCGGGCCTGTGCGGCTTTCTTGATCGAGGTGGTCTCGGCGATCCATCCGGCGATGAGCGCCGGATCGCCGCCCGCGTCGAGGGTGGCGCGGTATCCGTTGATCTTCCGGTCGGCGTCGGTGATCGTCTGGCGAAGTTTCTCGATTTCGCCTCCGTCGCCGTAGGCGGTGAGCGCGGCGCGGTGTTGCGCCTCCGCCACGCGGCGGAGGTTGTCGGCCAGACTGCGCCCGGTCAGTTCGTCGCGGAGGAACTCATCGACCGGGCGGATAATCGCGTCTTCGCGGAGGTAGAGCGCGGGCGGATGGCTGATCTGGTGCTGGCGGACGAAGTCGCGGCTCGCTGTGCAGCGGTAGTAGAGGCGGCCGTGGTTCGGGTTGCCGACCATCTTGCGGTCGCACAAGCCGCAGGTGATCAGGCCACGGAATAGGTACGGCCGGCCGGTGTGGCGGGGCGCTTTGCCGGCGTCGCTGTTCGTGCCGCGCTTCTTGATCGTCTGCTGGGCGCGTTCGTAGAGGTCGGTGCTGATCAGCGCCTCGTGTGACTCGGTGCGCGACCATACCCACTGACTCGGGTCGTTCCAGCGGTGCCGGTTTTCATGGCCGAGCGCCACATCGTCGACGTCGATCAGGACCTCGTCCGTGCGTGCCCGGTTCCAAACCTGGCGGCCGGTGTAGCGCGGGTTCATCAGGATCGCGCGGATGGCGGGGTCTCCCAGACCTGGGTGTGCCGGTGTGGGTTGCGCGCTCGGTCGTGGGCCGACGGGCATGCGATGCCGTCCTGGGTGAGTCCGCGCGCGATCGACGTCATGCCTCGGCCCGCGACGTACTCCGCGAAGATCCGTTTCACGACTGGTGACGTGACCGGGTCAGGTTCGAGCCGGTGGAGTCGCCTTCCCTCGGCTGCCTTGCCGGGGTTCGGGTGCGGGCCGGCGTCAGCGAGGCGGTAGCCGTACGGCGGTCGGCCTCCGAAGTAGCGGCCCTCCGACTCGGTCTGTGCCTTCATCGCTGCTCGGACGCGGACCTTGATGCGGTTGGGCTCGCCCTTACTCATGCCGCCGTAGAGCGCCATCACGAGATCATGCGCATCCGAGCCAGGGTCGATCGCTCCGCCGATCTCAGGCACCCACAGACCGACGCCGTAGTGCACGAAGATCGGGAAGGTCATGCCGAACTGGCTGCCGTAGAAGGCTCGCTGCGGCTCGCCGATCACCACGGCGTCGAAGTCGCGGCCGGGACTCTTGATGGCGTCGAGCAGTCGCAGGGATTCCGGCCGTCGCTTCCAAGGCAGTGAGCGGGACTGCCCGATGTCGAAGAACTCGGCCACAACCTCACCGCCGCCCGGCTCGATCAGGCTGCGAGCGCGCGAAAGCTGCCAAGCTTTCGACGCCTGCGGGTCCTGCTGGTCCTCGGTCGACACGCGTCCGTAGAAGGCGAACCTCATGTCTGCCGAGTCTTCCGGGCGCGGTCGATGATGCGCCACAGCAGATCGGCGGCGGCACCCGAGAGTGGGACGTCTAGTGACGTCTTGAGCTGCCCGTTCTCGATTTCGAGCGTCTTGCAAGTTCGTATGCTGCGATTTCTCCTCTCGCTGGTGCTGTCTTCGGTGGTGATCGTGGGCCTCCTTTCTGATCGGTTACTGCGTCCGCGCGGTCGTCCGTCATGCGTTCGTCCGCGCGTTGATGTGCGCAGACGCGCGCGAGCGGACGGACGTCCGCGCGGACGATCGGGTCAGGCTCGCCAGCGTCCGCGAGTGACTTGTCGCGCGCGGCCGACGGCGGCGAGCGCTTGGAGCCGGTCGTAGATCCAGGTGCGGCGCATTCCGGTGATTTTCATCAGTTCCGGGATCGTGACGCCGTCCTGCGGAGCGTCGTCGAGCGCGGTCAGGAGTATGCGTTCCGGGTCATTGCCGGCCGCCCTCTGCGGTTCGATTGCCTTCGGATGAACGTCGATTGCGGCGCGGGACAGTGGGTCGAGGTCCGGCCGTTGGTCGGCGTACCGGGAGGCTGTCTCCCGTACGGCCTCGTCGGTAACGAGGTAGGCGCGGGCTCGGCGCGGCTGGTTGTGCTCGTCGGCGAGGACGTAGAACTTGCCGGGCGCGTCGAGCGTGTGTGCGTGCCAGCCAGCGGTGAGCATGCCCTTGTCGAGGATGAGGTCGACGTCGCGGCGCTCTCGGACACGTAGGCAGACTCGGACGCTCATCTGCGAGCGCAAGGCGCCCCCGCCCATCGCCTTCTGCGTCGGGCGTTGTGTCGCTGCGAGTAGGTCGACCGCGACGGCCCGACCGCGCCGGGCAACCGATTCGGCGTACGCAACGGCGGCCTGTGCGGTGTCCGCGAGTTCGGCGTACTCGTCGATGACGATTACCAGCGCCGGCGCGTCCGGAGTGGGTTCCCAGACGCGGGTGTTGTCTTGACCGGCCGCGTGCGCTCTGGCGTCGAGCACAGCGACGGCGTCGGCGAGCAGTCGGGTCGCCTCGTCCGGGGTAGTAGCGAGCCGAGCCAGGCACGGCGCCCAGGGCCGTAGCTCCATGCCGCCTTTGAGGTCGATGCCCCACAGAACGACGTCGGAGCAGGCGGCGAGATTGCCAAGGACGACGTTCAAGACGCCGCTCTTGCCCGAGTCGGTGGTGCCACCGATCAAAGCGTGCCGCCGGAGCAGCGACAGACGAACGGGTGTCGCGTCTTCGAAGACCCCGAGTTCAATCGGATCGGACAGCGAACGGGCGGCCGGGCCAGGCCAGGGGATCGCGCCGGCGTGCGGGTCGACGGCGAGAACTCGCATGGTGCAGCGGCCGGCGTGGGCAGGATCTTGCTCGACGCGGACGGCGCCGGGTCGTGTTCCCAAGGCTGACTCGATGGCCGGAACGTGAGCTACGACATCGGTGACGCTCTGCCCCGGGCGCAGCTTCATCCGAGCGCGCCAGCCCCAGGTGTCCACCACGGCCGACATGACCCGGGACCCTTCGAGCCCGATCGTCTCAGCGAGGTCCGGCCATGCATGGATGACGCGATCCACGCGGACTCGGGCGCGGCGACGTCGGTGCGCCCACCACGGAACTCCAATCACAGCAACGGAAACGATGAGAATCGTAGGCAAGGGATTCCGGCCAGGACCGAGCGCCGTCGCTGCGGCCAGCCACCCTCCGGCGACGGCGGTTGCCGTAGCGGCGAACATACGTTCTTCCGTTCGTGAGATGCCCCAGGGGATTCCGCGGAGTCCTGCCGCTATCGCCGCCACGATTGCGACAGCGGCAACTACCGGCCAGGTGCCGGGATGGCTGTGATGCAGGCCGAGCCCAGCGACGGCGAGCGCGACTCCGGTCGTGATGGGCGCCAGTTCCGACCGGTACCGAAACAAGGCGCGTCCGATCGCGGCCAGGCCAAGGATGAGCAAGGGTTCGTGTGGCACGAACAGGAGCGGTTGCGGGTTGCGGCGGCCCCACCGTCGGTGTCGGCGCCCGTATGCCCTCATTCGGCGAGTTCGCCGTCGTCGGGCGGAATCCAGGCTCGGTGTTCAGCGACTGCGTCACGCAGGTACACCAGCGGGTCGGGCTCGCCGTCATGGTCGGCACCGAGAGTGGCGCGCGAGGCGGCGAGCAGATCGGCGAAGTCCCATCGGGTGCGGCTCAGCAGTCGGGCGAGCCGGTCTACTTCAGCGAGCAACACGGGAATGTCAGCGATGGCGGTCCACATGGTGACCGGTGTTGCGCGGTTGCGGGCAGCTTGTAGATGAGCGAGTACGGCCTCCTGGTCAACGGTCGGGAGCGGGATGTGCGGTTGGCTGGTCATGTACGGGTCATGTCTCCTTCCGATCGTGGTTTCGGCGGCGAGCTGCGCTTGCCGGCGTTCAGCTCAGAGGTCGAGGCCAGCGATGAAACGGGCCAATGCGCGAAGGCCGTTCCCGATGTCAGGGCCGACGGACGACGCGGCCAGGTAGTAGCCGAAAGCCGCGCAGATAGCGGCTTGCCAGAGCGGCAACCGGGCGTACCGCCACAGCAGGAAGACGAAGATGCCGAGCAGGATGACGGCGGAGACGGCGATCGTCATGCGTCACCGCCGCTGCGGTTCCGGCGTCCCCGACGCGTACGGATCGCTCGGTCTGCTCCGCCGTGTCCGCCACGCGCCTCGTGCCGGCGGTTCCAACGCATTCGGGCGACGCACTTACGGCACAGGACCGCGTGTCCTCGGCCGAGCTTTGCGCCGCACGGGCAACTCGGAACCTCGTTCGTGAAGTGTTGGGTGTCCATTCCGTGGATCTCCTCTCGATTCGTCGACGCGTAGTCCGCATCGACGCCAATGAGATTGCGGCCCGAGGACGGGACGTGATCAGGTCGTGGCTGGACGTGTCCGAGACGTCTCCCATAGGGTGGTCTGGCTGCCGGACGTCCTGACGGGAAGACGATGCCGAACGAGCGACTACGCACCGCAATGCTGGAACGCGGCATCACCCCGGTCGACATGGCGGAAGCGCTCAACGTGGACCCGAAGAGCGTCGAGCGCTGGATCAGCGGCCGTACGCCGTATCGGCGCCACCGCTACCAGGTCGCCGCTCACCTCGGTGTCGACGAGGTCTACCTGTGGCCTGACGCGCTCAGCCCGGATCAGGTGGCCAGCGCGAGCGAGAGCGAGATCATCAACATCTACCCGCACCGCTGGACCGTCCCATCGGACTTGTGGCGTCACATGTTCGAGGGCGCCGAGCAGGACATCGGTGTGCTGGTCTACAGCGGCTTGTTCCTGTCCGAGGATGCAGGCGTCCAGCGGATCTTCCGGCAGAAAGCCGAGGCAGGCGTACGCGTGCGGATCTTGCTCGGCAATCCCGACAGCGAGGCGGTCGCGCAGCGCGGCGCCGACGAGGGGGTCGACGATGCCCAGGCCGGAAAGATCAAGAACGCGCTGGTGATGTACCGCCCGCTACGCAAGATCGACGGCATCGAGTTCAGGTTGCACCCGACGGTGCTCTACAACTCGATCTACCGCGCCGACGACCAAATCATGGTCAACACCCACATCTACGGCTTCACGGCCGCCCAGGCACCCGTGCTGCACCTGCGCCGGGTCGCCGGCGGCGGCATGGTCGCGACCTACCTGGACAGCTTCGAGCGCGTGTGGGATGAAGCCACACCGCTGGAATGAGGTCCGGCATGGGACAGCGGATCGACTTCTACGACGACCCTGAGGCGCCCCGCGCAACGTCGCTCGTGCCGTCGGCGAACGCGGTCGTCACCAACGAGGCCGGCGAAGTGCTGTTGATCCGGCGTTCCGATAACGGGAATTGGGCGCTCCCCGGTGGGGCAATGGACCTCGGCGAGTCATTGCCCGAAACTGCTGTACGGGAGACGCTCGAAGAGACCGGAATCCAGGTCGAGATCACGGGCATCGTCGGCATCTACACCGACCCTCGACACGTCATCCTCTACACGAGCAACGGCGAGGTCCGACAGGAGTTCTCTGTCGTTTTCTCGGCCCGGCCGATCGGTGGAGCTCTGACAACCAGCGAGGAGACGACCGCGGTTCGCTGGATGCCCGAGACAGAGATTGGCTCCCTGCCGATGGACCGCTCGATGCGCCTGCGGCTCGACCACTTCTTCGCCACCCCGCAGGACGTGCACCTTGGATAGCGACTGGCTCAGCGCGTTCGCCGATGCCTTCTCTGCCGTCGGCACGGTCGGCGCCTTCCTGGTCGGCTTCCTCCTGCTACGCCGTGAGCACCACCGAGAGGCTGGCCGCGCCGAAGATGCGCGCCGCGTCCAGGCTGAACGGATCAGCGCATGGGTGGAACTGACGAGGAAACCGGACGGTGGCCGCGAGCTGGCGTTCCACATCCACAACGCGAGTGCGATGCCGATCTACGAGGTCGAACTACCGCTACCAGCACGCGAGAACGAAGAGCCAAGCTCCGAGTTCATCGGCCTCGTCCCGCCCGGGAGCACAGTCCAGCGCCCCGCGCCGTCGGATTGGATGCGCACGTACGTCGAGCCCGAGCCGGTACAGATCGAGTTCCTCGACAGCGCCGGCCGCAGGTGGAGCCGCGACGAGCAGGGCGCGATCTCCCATGCCGACTGGTCTTCAGCCGTCGTCGAGCGCAGCCGCGATCACTCGGACTGACTCAATGATCAACGGGCTGGCCTCCCTGATCGACTCGGCGACCAGATCACCGTCCCCGTACCGGGCGAGGATCTCTGCGAGCCGCACCTCAACCTCGGTCGGTTCACCGTCGGGTGTTGTGGTCATGTCCGCGTACGTGATCGCATGTGAGAGCAGCCCTTCGACCGGCGGAAACTCACTCGCGAGTTGCTCGGACAGACCCCGGTTTCGCGCCTCGATGAACGCGCACGAGTGATGCGCGACCAGCCGACAGACCAGATCATCGGCATGGGCGACGTCGCGCAGATAGCGGGCACCGTCCAGTTGATGCATGCCGGTAACGACCAAGTCGGGCGCATAACCGACGTCGTGCAGCCAGGCAGCGGACACGAGAGCCGGACCGTCGTCGCCTACCACGTGAGCGACCGACTCGGCCTTGCGCCCAACCGCCTGGCTATGTGACCAGCGGCGCGGGATCGACTCGGCCAGCAACAGGCGCGCGAGGTCCCGGGCACGTTCGGCTTGAGCCACATGGGCAGACTAAGCGAACGTCCCGCTACGCGCAGCCAAGATCACTGTGGGGCGTCGTCCCCCTTTGCCCGTTTCGCCTGCAGCCCGGCTTCGCTCATCAGTAAGGCGGCAAGTCTCTCCGCGACAGCCGGCCGGATATCACCGATGCGCACTACCACCACGCCTTGACGACCGACGGCGTCGTGCAGCGCCGGAAACTCCTGACCGACGTCAAAGCCAGCGTCTTCAAGCGCAAGCGCCAAGCGGTCCGCCGCCTCCCGAGCCGACTCCTGGTTCGCGCGGTCATCTCTCGTCATCGCCGCTCGCCCGTCCGCCCTCTCGACCGTCGTTCCGGTCTCACTCTTCACGTCGAGTAACGGGACGTGAACCACGGCGTTAGGACGTCTTGGGACTTCTTCGATATCATGGCGATTCTGGCCGACGATCGGAGTCGTCGTGAACAACCCCCTCGCTCGCGCGCTGCGAGGTGCCAGCTTCAACGAAGTAGAAGTCGCGGCACGCCTCGGCGTCGACCCTAAGACCGTCCAACGCTGGATGTCCGGACGCATACCGTACTCGCGCCACCGCAACGCCCTTGCCCGCCTCACCGGCTGGTCGGAGCATGACCTCTGGCCCGCCCTGCCCCTGCCGACGCAGCCTCAGGCGAAAGCCGATGAGGTCCGAACCGTCTACCCGCACCGCTCGACCATGCCGCCCGACACCTGGTCGAGACTGTTCACCGATGCGCAGGCCGAGATCGGCATTCTTGCGTACAGCGCTCTCTTCCTGGCTGAAGACATCGCCACATCTACAGTCCTACGTGACAAGGCAAGAGAGGGGGTGCGAATACGCATAGCGCTCGGCCTGCCGAATGGGGTCCGCGTCAACGCCCGCGGTCGTGAGGAAAGTATTGGAGACGGGATGAGCGCTCGTATCCGCACTGCCCTCGTTGGCTTCCGCCCCATCGCGGAAGCGGGCGGAGAACTGAGGCTCCATGACACCGTTCTCTACAACTCGATCTACCGAGCCGATGACGAGTTGCTGATCAATACACACGTCCACGGTCGGCCTGCCTCGCATGCGCCGGTCTTCCGTCTAAGGAGGAGGGCGGCCGACGGGATGGTCTCGACCTATTTAGACTCGTTTGAGAAAATTTGGGCGTTAAGCGTCGAGCCTTCTTCAACGTCCTAGAACCGGCAACCCGGCCGCACGCGCTGCTGGGGCCACGTGCGGCCGGGGCCTTCGGATAGCTGGTGTCCCAATGCGTCTGCGATCTGGATACCAGCTTCCTCTCGAAGTTCCTCCCGTGAGGTCCGTCTCGGGACCGCATCTGGCAGGACGTCCTGTGACGTCTCGGTGTCCTCGAAGCTGAGATGATCAAGTCGCATTCGCGCGGATTCGATAGCTGCTCCGTCGACCCTCGCGTGTGGACCCTCACCCTTACGGAGGCGTGAGCGATACGCGTGGCGGATCCTTCTGTTCTGTCTAGCTGTCGTAGAGTCGTCGTCCTACGCGGCGCAGGGAAGGATGACATGACCGAGTACGAGTTGGGCAGGTCGGAGATCGAAAGCCTTGCGGAAAGCTTCACGCACGAATCAAATCTCAATGAGGCAACGACGAGGTTTCGCTACATAAACCACTTGTTGCTGAATTGTTTGGGGTGGTCGCCAGAATCAGTAATATGTGAGGAGCATCAGGCTGGCGACTACTTGGATTATGTGCTTGGCTCACCGGAGCGCCTGGCTGTTGTCGAGGCGAAACGGGAAGGTCGGCACTTCGAACTTCCGATCGGCACCGCAGGGTCACGCCAGGTCGCTATCTCAACGATTATTGAACAATCGAGAGAAAATAAGGACGCAGTTCATCAAGTGCTACAGTATAGCCTGATGGGCGGAATTCCGGTTGCTGCACTATGCAATGGTCATCAACTCGTCATGTTCCTCGGAAGCCGACAAGATGGTACGCCGCCACTCGAAGGTAAGGCGATTGTATTTCACTCGCTTGAGGACATGGCGGTAAATTTCTCGGACTTTTGGGATACATTCTCGCGCCCAGCGTTACTGGCTGGAAACCTTAAACGAAAACTTCAAAGGAAGTCTCGAACGGCGCCGCCGCCTGAAAGGCTTTCTAGTCGGATTCGAGGTTACCCTAATTTTAGGGACCGATCCGAACTGGAAACCGACGTGCGGCTACTTGCTGAGCTATTCTTGCTCGATATCGTGCAGGAAACCCAGGTCTCGGACGACTTTCTCAGGGAATGCTACTGCAGTAGTGGTGCGCTCTCGCAGTACGCCCTCGTTAGCAAAGAAATCCTGAGGACCCGATATTCGGCTGCAACTGAAAATGCTCGCATAGAAAGCGTCAAGTCTAAAAAAGGAACTTCAACGCAGCTGACCAGCGATCTACTCGCTTCGGCGATGACGCGGCGCCCTCTAATCTTGCTCGGTGACGTCGGTGTGGGCAAGACGATCTTCTTGAAGCATTTCCTTCGCGTTGATGCGGTCGATCTCCTTGATAACGCAGCAGTCTTTTACGTCGATTTCCTGAAGGAGTCTTCCCTCCTGGCTGATGTACGGGCGCTGCTAATATCTACAATGGAAGCCGAGCTCGAAGAACAGCATGATATCGACATCTACGAGGCTTCATTCGTTCGCGCCGTATACAATAAGGAAATCAATCGGTTCAAGAAGGGCATCGATGGGCCGCTCGCGCACACCGATCCGCAGCGTTTCTCAAGTCTAGAACGCGATATGCTTCAGAGTCTCCTCGGGGAGCCCCTTAGACACATGCAACGGGCCCTGGAGCACCTGCGCGCTACACGCCGGCTACAGTTCGTCCTAGTTCTCGACAATATAGATCACCACGAGGCTGAATTTCAGGAGCGCGTTTTCGTAATTGGTCAATCCTTTTCGGAGACATGGCCGGTTTCCGTGTTCATGTCTCTCCGCCCGGACACGTTCTACACCTCCAAAAAGCACGGTTCCATCACCGCGTATCAGCCTAGAATCTTCGCCGTCGAACCACCAAGAGTCGATTTAGTGATCTTGAAGCGGCTGACATTTGCGCTTCAGCAGCTGGAAACGACTGGGCGCATCGAATCCTTCCCCCGTGGATTGACAATCGATTCACGCAGTCTCTCCGTCTATCTGCGGATGATGATTGAAGCCTTCCAGCATAACGACCGACTAAAAGAGCTTGTCGACAATCTTAGCTCGGGTAACATTCGTCAAGCGCTCGATTTCGTCAGTACTTTCGTCGGCAGCGGTTACGTATCGACCGAAAGAATTCTCGATGCTGATCGCCGTGGTCAACTGTATACCCTGCCAATCCATGAATTCATGCGATCGATTCTCTACGGAGAAGCACAGTACTACGATCCGCGTAGGTCTCCTGTATCAAATATTCTGGACATCACGACAAACGACGGGAAGGAACATTTCTTGCTTCCCATCCTGTTGGCTGCGTGCCAGGCAAGAGGAGAGTCCGAGCCCGAGGGATTCGTAGAGAAGGCGGTGTTATTCAGGCACGCGCAGGAACTAGGGTACTCGCCAGAGCAAATTGAGGCCCAATTGGAGCGGGGCGTTGACTGGCGATTGTTTCAAGAAAGCATCGACCGTGGCGACTTTGGATCTATAAGAGTCACCGCGTCAGGCGGATACATGCACAAACGGATGTTGACCTTCTTTACGTACTTCGATGCAATCCTGGTAGACACGCCGATTGTTGATCCCGTCGTCCGACAGAAAGTCGGTGTCGTCTCACTTATCCACGACCGGCTAGAGCGAGGCGAAGTGTTTCGGCAGTATCTAGATGAACAGTGGCCCTTCGAGGATGCGCTGACGACATTTTCGTGGCCCGAGGTTAGTGCGAGCTTGCGGCAAGACATGGATCATGCCGCCGAGCGTGCCGAGCGTTCCCGGGAGCGTCAGCGTGCAGCAAGGTCCAACCCATTTAGCAGTCGGTGAAGTTTCTCTCGCTGAGGTACGCCATCGACCGCATCCCTGCCTTGGTCGATCCCTCTCTGGCAGCGGACCAGGCGCGATCAGTCCGGCGCATCACAAGTCTGTCAGGTTCTCAGCTCTCTCGAAACGATAATTGTGTGAGTAATCGTCGTGTTGGGCTCCGGACACAACCTCGTCGCATCCGTGCGTTATCTAACGTACTGGTGGTCAGGCATGCCTGACCACGCAAATCACCCATCTTGGGTATGGTCAAAATCGGTCACCCTGACTGGGTGGTGGATGCCGTGACCGATCAGTCTCGACCCGCGGTGATCCCGCCGGTCATCCCTGCCCGCACCGTCGAAGTGCCCGCCTGGAATCAGCGCGGCGCACTGGCCGCGCGACCGCCCCTGCCGTTGCTGAAACTCGCCCTGAAGCGAGTCGGCACCGCCGTCTACGGGCTCAGCACGCTGGACACCGGCGGACGCATTTCGGACAAGGCGATCATGACGGCACTGGGCTGGAAGCCGCACGAACGCCTCGATATCCGAGTCAGCCGAGGACTGATCGCGATCTTCGCCGATAACCGTGGCATTTTCCGCGTGAAGGCGCGAGGCTTCGTAAGTCTGCCGATCGCGGCTCGCCGATGGAGCGAGCTGGGCGTGGGAAGCCGGGTGCTGCTGGCTGCCTACCCCGAGGGTGGTCTGCTGCTCGTGCACCCGCCAGTCGTTCTGGACGAGGTTGTCGCCCAGGTCTTCAACGAGGCCTGGGGAGCTGACGGCTGATGGAGGAGCCAAGGCTCGACCAGTCGACCGTTGACGCGGCCCGGATGCTGCTCGAGCGGATGGGAATCTCGCCCAGCGATCTCGTGGCCGGTGCCCCGGTGCGGCCTACGTCGCCGACGTTTGCCGAATACGTGTTCTGAGCCGACTTTCTGGGCGCCACTTCGCAATGTGAATGGGCGCCACTTGTTTGTTTGATGTATTGGTATATCTCGAAGAGCGGAGTTATTGGGCGCC
>Ga0247781_1000068_pt1 | contig 28114 bp, 22 predicted proteins | sample UWRJL184509B5_FD_179922 | JGI IMG/M metagenome (GOLD analysis project Ga0247781, IMG submission 179922) | Plant litter microbial communities from Arlington Agricultural Research Station in Wisconsin, United States - UWRJ-L184-509B-5 | ecosystem: Environmental > Terrestrial > Plant litter >...
CCGCACTCTTCTCGGCAATAGCCGGAGGGGCGAGTGGAGCCGCTCTTCGCACGCATCGGGAACGGTGGTGGATGCTCGAGGAACGGGCCGCCACCGCCCTCGCCACCCGTGAGATCGAGGCCACCCAGCGGGTGACCGCAGAGCGTCTGCGGATCGCCCGCGATCTGCACGACGTGATAGGGCACCAGGTCGCGATGCTGAGCATGAATCTGGGGATCGCCGAGATCGGGCTGCCGGAAGAGGCCAAGGCCTCACGCGAGGCCCTCGCCGCGGCCCGGTCCAACGCCCGCACGGTGATCGCCGAGACGCAACGGATCCTGGTGCTCCTGCGACGTGAGAACGACACCGGAGAAGATGAGGCGCTGCGGCCCACGCCGTCGCTCAGCGGCCTGAACGGGCTGATCGCCTCGTTCCAGGGCATCGGTCTGCAGGTAGATACGGACATCGGCCACCTGCCCGGCCTAGTCGAGCCCAGCGTCGAGGTGACGGTCTTCCGGGTGATTCAGGAAGCTCTGACCAACGCCTACCGACACGGTCAGGGAGCGGCGAAAGTAGCGCTGCACGAGCAGAACCGGCGGATCTGCGTCACCGTCGAGAACCGCGTGGCCCGGCCCGGACACGCGTCTGAGCCGGGCGGTGGACTCGGGCTGATGGGAATGTGTGAACGGGTCGAGTCCTCCAACGGGCATCTGAGCATCGACAACGACGACGACTGGTTCCGGATTCGAGCCGAATTCACCCCTGTGGGAGAGGCAGTGACGTGACCCGGATCTTGATCGTTGACGATCAGGACGACATCAGGGCCGGCATCCGGGCGATGCTTCTGCTCGACCCGGCCCTGGTCGTGGTGGCCGACCTGTCCGACGGGCTGCAGGTCCTTCCCTTACTGCGGAACCACCCAATCGACCTCGTCCTGATGGACATCCGGATGCCCGGCATCGACGGGGTGGAAGCGACCCGCCGAATCCGTGCCGAACACACAGCCGCGAAGGTGCGGATCATCGTGCTCACCACCTTCGATCAGGACGAAATCGTGCTGGCCGCGCTGCGTGCGGGCGCCAACGGGTTCCTGAGCAAGACAGTCAGCCCGGCCGAACTCATCGCCGGGATCACCGAGGTGATCGGCGGAGGCGGCACCTTGTCCGCCAACGCGACGGCCGCGCTGATCGGTCACATGGCGGACAACGCGCCCCCGGTCGTCGATCAGGGATTGCTGCGCCGCTTCGACTACCTGACGCCCCGGGAGCGGGAGATGATCATTTTGGTGGCCCGTGGCCTCAGCAACGAGGAGATCGCCGGACAGATGTTCGTGTCACCGCTCACCGTCAAGACACATGTGGTGCGGGCGATGACCAAGGTCGGTGCCCGTGACCGGGCTCAGCTCGTCTCGTTCATCTTCCGGTCCGGGCTCTCTTCTCGGTAGCCGGGCCAGTGACCGGCACAGCAGATCTCGACCGGCGCCAAGACCTCGCCGTACTTGCCCACTCCGGAGACCTGGCGGCCCTGCGTACCCTGCTGGAAGTGCACACGGCCGGCACGTAAGGGATGGCGCTGAGCGTCCCGAAACGGCCGGAACACGCAGAAGACGCGGTATCGGACGCGGCGATCAACAGCTTTGGGCCCAGGGGATCGCCGAGCTACCCGCCCCGGCAGAGGCAATAGAACCTGGTGACAAGACCATCCGGATGCCGGCCGGCCTGGCAAAGTCGGTCGCTCTTGACGTCGAGCTGGGCACGAATGGCCGCCCAACGAACCCCGGGCGGGGCGGTCAAGGTGTTCACGCCCGACGGAGAACCCTGGCCGTCAGCCGCTCGGGCCGCTCCATTCGATCGTGGCCGTGGCACCCTTCCAGTCCCGGTATTCGAAGACCAGGTTCACTCCCATGATGATGGTTGCGGTCTGCACCGCACTGGACAGGCGATCGAGGTACCCGCGGAGGTAGGCCCAGTCGTCGCCGTCGAATCGAAGGTAGAGAACCAGCGCGATAACCGTGGACAGGATGCAGACGCCGGCCAGCGCGAGCAGGACGACACGTTCGCGCCGCCGCACTGACCACACGTAATTCCGGAACCGGACGTGGCCGGTGCTCCTGATGACACCCAGAGCGACCAGTGCGTTGCCATCGAAACGGCGGACCTCGACGTGCGGGTCGAATTCACACCGGCAGTCGTCCACGACCTGCTCGAAGATCCGTGGGAACGAGGCGGCGGCGTGCACGCACTGTTGCTTCAGAACTTCCAAGTCATCGCTGAACAGGCACAGCAGCAGTGCGTCGCACCGGTCGAAGGAGGCCAGCCCCCACACATTAGGGAACGTCGTGATCAGCAGTGGGGCGCGCGTCAGAAGCTCGTCGCGTACTGCGTTCGGCAGCTTCGCGACCAGTTCGGCCCGACGGCCCTGTAGGTACGGCGAATGGTCGGGGTGGTCAGGGCGCCAACCCATGGCGGCAAGCGCGCGCTCGACTTCCGTGCGGCCGGCCCGGCCGGTGCGGCACGACAACATCGCTCTCACGGCCTTGGACGGTACCGGGCCAACTATGCCCTGCCGTTACCTTCGCCCGAATCACTGCGGGCACCGCCCAAATCACTGCGGGCACCGCCCAAAACCCGGCGCGAGCACTCGTCGCGCCGTAAGGATGGATCGCGGCCGACAGAAATCCTTCAGGAGGAAACCCATGCCGGGGTGGATTGCGTTCACGGTGCCCGAGTGGGCCAGCATCCTAGTCTTCCTCGTGCTGTTGCCGGCGCTCATGTTGGCGATCCAGCGGCTGGTGGGGCGGGCGTTCCCGAAATGGGAACGCGGTGACCACAACGACGCGGCCGGTGTGATGCTGTCGGCTGCTGTCGTGGTGTATTCGGTGGCGATCGGGCTATGTGTGGTCACCCTGTGGGGCAAGCTCGACGACGCGAAACGTGCCACTCAGGCCGAAGCCACCAATCTGGTGGCGGTGGCCGAGGGCAGCCGGGTCTTCGACGCGGCGGTGCAGGATCAGATCAGGACCGAAGTCATCGCCTACAACCGGGATGTCGTCGCCGGGTGGCCGGGCCGGATCCGCGGCGAACCGCAGCAACAGGTGGGCCGGGATCTCCAGGGACTTCTCGCGACCGTCGCACAACTCCAGCCCCGGACGCGGGCGCAGCAGGCCTTCGTCGACGACTCCGTGGCCCGGTTGGCGCGGGCCAGCGAGTTGCGCATCACCACCGTACGGCTGGCGCGCGATCAACAACTCCCGGACGTCCTTTGGGTCGCGGTGCTCGGTGGTTCGGTGGTGGTGCTGGGGCTGTGTCTCACTTGCGGGGTGAAAGACCGCACGCTGCGCCGGATCCTGCTGACGGGGGTGACCGCAACTGTCGGCATCAACCTGTTCCTGGTGAACGAACTCAACTACCCGTTCTACGGAGACATCCGGGTCGGGCCGGACAGCTACACGGACGTCGTATCGATGCTCACGCGTTGACATCAGGCAATACCGGTCGGTCAAATCTCCGAATCTCAGCGGCGCCCGTGACTCTCACTTACGCTTGCGGTGTCGTTGCGAGGGCCCGGCTCACGAGGATCCAACGACGTTCTGACATACGCGAATCGAAGCCCAGCCAAGCCAAGCCAATCCCAGGATTTGCCGGGTCACGTCTGATGGTCCCGTAAACCGCCGTCCCGTACAGCCCAGGATGTGTTCATGAAGGCTCAGGCTCTTCCTCGCCCGCAGTCAAACAGCAGGCCGGAGGCTTACGCCGTCGAGCGCGGTCGCCATCATCCGTTGGGGGCGCACCCGGACGCCGGCGGCATCAGTTTCGCCTTCTTCTCCGAGTGGGCGACCGGCATGGAACTGCTGCTGTTCGATTCCCACGACGCGACCGAGCCGTTCCAGACGATCACGATGGATCCGGAGGCGAACCGGAGTTTCGCCATCTGGCACGTATACGTGCGGGATCTGCGGCCACCGGTGTTCTACGCGGTGCGCGTGTTCGGACCGGAAGGCGACGACGCCCGCCACGAGGGCCATCGGTTCGATCACCAAAAGGTGCTCATCGACCCGTACGCCCGGGGTCTGGACCGCACCCTGTGGGATCGCGGCTCGGCCTGTGTGCCCGGTGACAATGTGGCTACGTCCCTGCGGTCGGTTGTCATCGACGTCGCCGACTATGACTGGGCCGGCGACCAGCCGCTCAACCGCCCGATGGAAGATCTCGTCATCTACGAGACGCACGTCGGCGGCTTCACCCGGTCGCCGACCGCGAAGGTGAAGAACCCCGGCACGTTCTCCGCGATCGTCGAGAAGATCCCGTACCTGCGGTCTCTCGGCATCACGGCCGTGGAGCTCCTGCCCGTCTTCGACTTCGACGACAGCGAGGTCCGGACCGTCGGCGACCACACGCTGACGAACTACTGGGGTTACAGCACGGCGGCGTACTTCGCCCCGCACGCGGGCTTCAGCGCCGCACCCGAATTGGGCCGGCAGGTTCGCGAGTTCCGGGACATGGTCAAGGCCTTGCACCAGGCGGGGATCGAGGTGATCCTCGACGTGGTGTTCAACCACACCGACGAGGGCAACCACCTCGGGCCGCTGTTCTCGTTCGCCGGGCTCGACAATCGCAACTACTACTATCTCGACCCGGCCGACCCGCGGTTCTACTACGACTACTCGGGCTGCGGCAACACCCTCATGGCCAACCACCCGATCGTCACCAAGATGGTGGTGGACTGCCTGGAATACTGGGTGCGGGAGATGCACGTCGACGGTTTCCGGTTCGACGAGGCGGCCGTGCTGAGCCGGGGTGCGGACGGCGAGATCCTCGACGAGCCGCCGGTCATCTGGCAGATCGAACTCTCCGACGCCCTGGCCGACACCAAAATCATCGCGGAGGCGTGGGACGCCGCCGGTGCCTACGAGGTGGGCCGGTACCCGGGTTTCCGGTGGGCCGAATGGAACGGGCTGTACCGCGACACGATGCGGCGCTTCGTCAAGGGTGAGCCTGGTGTGATCGGGGCGGTGGCGACCAGGTTCACCGGCAGCGCCGACCTGTACCAGCCCCGTGGCCACCGGCCCGTCAACAGCATCAACTTCGTCACCTGCCACGACGGATTCACGCTGGCCGATCTGGTGTCCTACGACCAGAAGCACAACTGGGCCAACGGCGAGGACAACCGCGACGGCAACGACGACAACATGAGCTGGAACTGCGGGTGGGAGGGGCCGACCGACGATCCCGGCGTACGGGCTCTGCGGGATCGCCAGACCCGCAACCTCGCCGCTCTGCTGATGCTGTCGCGGGGCGTTCCGATGCTGGTCGCCGGCGACGAGGTCGGCCGTACCCAGCAGGGCAACAACAACGCCTACTGCCAGGACAACGAGATCAGCTGGTTCGACTGGGGGCTCGTCGACGCCAACCCCGGCATGCTGCGCTTCTGGCAGCTGCTTCTGAGCTTCCGCCGTTCCAACGGTGTCCTGCGCCGTCGCGAGTTCTACAACGGACTTCCCAACGACCGCGAGATCCCGGACCTCACCTGGCACGGTACCCGGCTGGCCGCGCCCGGCTGGGACGACCCGGACACGCACGCCCTGTCCTGCACCCTCGGCGGCGAGGGTGACGAGGCCGACCTGCACGTGATGATGAACATGTACTGGAAGCAGCTCGACTTCGAGCTCCCGGAGATTCCCGGTCGCACCTGGGCCACCGCCATCAACACCGGATTGCCGTCACCCGCCGACATCGTCGAGCCCGGTGCCGAGCAGCCCGTCGATGGATCGACATTTTCAGTCCTGGGACGCAGCATCGCGGTGATCGTGTCCCGCCCGACCTGACCAAACCCTTCGCACCAGGTCCCTTGGAGGCACTGTGTCCAACGCGTTGGACTTCACGTTCTCGGATCTCATCGCCGGTTATGTCACCGGGTACGACCCGGACACGGACATCGCGGAGCTGCACACCTCCGACGGCCGGCCGTACTCCGTCAAGCTCACCACGAACACGGTCGGCGAGATGATGCGCAATCTGGGTGAGGCGTACATCGACGCCACGGGACAACTGCGCGGGCTCATGCAGCCGGGCCGGTTCGTCCACGTGTACGGCCTGTTCTATCCGGGCGAATCCGGTGTGACCGCCTTCGAGGCGAAGCACGTCATGCTGTTCGGCAAGGAAGCCGACGAATACCGGTTCGAGTCGCAGGACTGGTGGCTCAAGCAGATCACCAAGATCGCCGACTTCTATCTCGATTCCGAGTTCGGCCCGGGGGCGACGACGTTCGACTTCCGGAGCTACCGGACCGACCTGTCGATGCTGGGCACCGCCACGCAGTCGACGCGGCAGGAGACCGACACCATTTCCCGCCTGACCTACGGGCTGGCCACGGCATACCTGGTATCCGGCAAGCAGAGCTACCTCGACGCCGCGTCCGCCGGCGCGCACTACATGGTCGAGCACCTGTGCTGCGTGGACCGGACCGCGGAGATCGCGTACTGGTATCACGCCATCACGATCCTGCCCGACGGCTCCGAGCGGAAGGTCCTCGCCTCCGAGTTCGGCGACGACTACAACGCCATCCCCTGCTACGAGCAGATCTACGCGCTTGCCGGCCTGACCCAGGTATACCGGATCACCGGTGATCCGAAGCTCCGCGAGATCATCGACCTCACGGTCAACCTCTTCGAGAAATATTTCAAGGACACCACCAACCTCTCCGACGGAACGCCGCGGCGCGGGTACTACTCGCACATCGACCCGGTGACGTTCGACCCGCTGAGCCCGGCGCTCGACGACGGGCAGCGCTCCAACCGGGACCGCAAGAACTGGAACTCGGTCGGCGACCACATCCCCGCGTACCTGATCAATCTGTTCCTGGCCACGGGCGAGGAACGGTTCGCGGACATGCTCGAGGACCAGTGCGACACCATCACCCAGTACTTCCCGGACTACGAGAACAGCCCGTTCGTGCAGGAGAAGTTCTTCGGCGACTGGAGCAAGGACCAGAAGTACGGCTCGCACCTGAACCGGGCGATCGTCGGGCACAACCTGAAGATCGCGTGGAACCTGATGCGGGTCAACAGCGCCCGGCCCAAGGTGGAGTACGTCAACTTCGCCGAGAAGATCGCCGACCTGATGCCCGGCGTCGGCGGCGACCGCCAGCGCGGCGGCTGGTACGACATGGTCGAGCGGGTGACCGCACCCGGCGAGAAGTTCCACCGTCTCGTGTGGCACGACCGTAAGGCGTGGTGGCAGCAGGAGCAGGGCATCCTGGCCTACCTCATCCTCAACGGTGTCTTCGGCAAGCCCGAGTACGCCAAACAGGCGCGAGAGAGCGCGGCGTTCTACAACGCGTGGATGCTCGACACCGGCGCCGGCGGCGTGTACTTCAACGTCCTGGCCAACGGCCTGCCGTTCGCGCTGGGCGGCGAGCGCAGCAAGGGCTCGCACTCGATGGCCATGTACCACAGCGCGGAACTTGCCTTCCTCGCCTCGGTCTACGGCAACCTCCTGACCAACGGCCAGCCGATGGACTTCTACTTCCATCCGCAGCCGGGCGCCTTCAACGGGCTGCTGCGGGTCTCGCCCGATCTGCTCCCGCCTAAGAGCGTGAAGATCGAGCAGGTATGGGTCAACGGTCACGAACACCGCGACTTCGACCCGGAGGACCTGACCGTACGGCTCCCGCGGACCCAGGACCAGCAGGTGGTTCGCGTACGGATGGCGTCGGTCGCGGTGTCCTTCAGCGCCGACACTCTCGACACGACCGGCGGGCACGCCCAGATCGCACTTCTCGGCACGCTCGGCGCGGCGGACCTGTCGGTGCTCCGCGACCAGATCGAGGCCGCACTCACCGCCGGGTGCGACAGGATCAGCATCGAGATGACCGACCTGGTGTATCTCGATCCGCAGGCGGTCCGGTATCTCGCACTGACGAAGCAGCATCAGGACTTCGCGCTCGAGGTGACCGGGGCCAAGGGCCAGGTCGCCCAGCAGCTTCAGGACAGCGAGCTGTATCAGGAACTGGCCGCCGCCGGCGCGCGCCCGGCCCGAGGACGCAAAGGTGGCCGGTCATGACCAAGGTGCTCTTCGCGATCTCCGAGTGGGGCTACTGGGGCGAGGAACTGATCGGCCCGCTCGAGGCCTGCGAGAGGGCCGGGTACGAGGTGGAGTTCCTCACCCCCACCGGCGCCCGGCCCACCCCGCTCGCGGTCAGCATGGCCACCGACTTCGTCGACCCGCCCCAGGGCAAGTCGGTGACGGGAAAGGACATGGCCGAACGCACCCGCGCCCTCGACGCGTCGCACCGGCTAGACAAGCCGCACAACCTCGCCGACTGGGTGCCCGCCCGGCCGTACCCGAGCTCGCCGACACACCTGCGCGACATGGAGGCCTACTACCAGGCGGTGGAGCGGATCGTCACCCACGATCTTCCCGCGTACGACGCGCTGGTCATCGTCGGCGGCAGCGGGGCCATGGTCGATCTGGCCAACAACCAGCGACTGCACGAGCTCGTCATCGGTTTCGTCCGGTTGGACCGGCCGGTCGCGGCGGTGTGTTACGGCGTCGCCACGCTCGCCTTCGCCCGGGACCCGCTGCGCAAGCTGAGCCTGATCCGCGGCAAGCGGGTCACCGGCCACCCGATCGACTACGACTTCCACGACGGCACCGGGTTCGAGGGTCCGCACGCGGTCGACGGTTCGAAGACGGGCTTCGGCGACGGCTACGTCAACTTCGGGCCGCCGTTCTATCCGCTGGAGTTCATCCTGCGCGACGCGGTCGGGCCGGACGGCGAGTTCATCGGCAATGTCGGGCACTCCGAGTCGGTCGTCGTGGACTACCCGTTCATCACCGCCCGGTCGACCGAGTCCTCGGTCGGTTGCGGGCGGGCGCTGGTCGACGTCCTCGACAACAACGTGCGTCGATACGGCTGGTGACTCGGGTGCGGCTCGAAGGGAAGAAGATCGGGATCCTGCTCGAGAGCGACTTCTACGAGCACGAAATCTGGTACTACACCTACCGGTTCCCCGAGGAGGGCGCCGAGGTTCATTTCCTCACCCGCATGTGGGGGCAGTCGTCGCTGACCTTCACCGGGCACGAGTACAAGGCGCCGTTCGTCTGCACCCAGAGCTTCGAGGACATGGACGACGAGACCCTGTGCTCCTACTCGGCGCTGATCATCCCGTCGGCGATGGTGTCCGACCGGCTGCGGTACAGCGAGAACCTTGCCGACCTGCCGCCGGCGACCGATCTGATGCGCCGCGCGTTCGCCGAGCCGGATATCGTGAAGGGGATCATCTGCCACGGGCTGTGGCTCATGTCCCGGGTCCCCGAGCTGATTCGCGGACGCCGGCTGGTCTGCCACCCCAACCTGTACGGCGACGCCCTCAACATGGGCGCCCAGTACGAGGACGCCGACGTGGTGGTCGACGACGACCTGGTGACCGGACGGACCGGGGCGCAGGCCGGCGCGTTCGCCCGGACCATCATCGACCAGATCGCCCTGCGTTCACGTGCGCCGGAGCCGGTCGGGGCGGGGCGGCGCTCGTGACCGCGACGGCCGACCGGGCCAAGGTCACCGGGCATCGGCGGTTGCTGGAGCAACTGCGCGCCGACGGCGTCCGGCACCTGTTCGGCAATCCCGGGTCGAGCGAGGAGGGCCTGCTCGACGAGATCACCCGGTTCCCGGACCTCGAGTACGTCATGGGCCTTCAGGAAGCGGCCCTGGTCTGCATGGCCGACGGATACGCCCAGGCGACCGGCGAGCCCAGCGTCGTGCTGCTGCACAGCGGGGTGGGGCTGGGAAACGCGGTCGGCAGCCTGTACCACGCGTTGCATCGGCAGACCCCGATGGTGGTCATGGCCGGTGAGGCGGGAGTCGCCTACGACGCGCTGGAGGGCCACATGTCGGTGGACCTCGTCGACATCGCCCGCCCGGTGACGAAGTACGCGACCCGTGCCATCCACCCGACGAGCCTGGTCCGGCTGCTGCGCCGGTGCATCAAGGTCGCCTCGACACCGCCGTGCGGACCGGTCTTCCTGGCCGTCCCGCAGGACGTCCTCGATCAGTGGAACGACGAACCGGTGCTGCCGACGGTCGTACCCGACACCCGGGTCGTGCCCGATCCCGGCGCGGTCGAGGCGGCCGCGAAGCTGCTCGTCGGCGCACGTAATCCGGTGATTCTCGCCGGAGACGGCGTTGCCGCCAGCGGCGCGGTCGACGAACTGGTCCGCTTCGCGGAAGCCTGGGGCGCCGGTGTGTGGGGCGCGATGGCGTCCCAGCTCATCATGCCGTGGACCCATCCGCTGTACGCCGGTCTGACCGGCCACATGTTCGGTACGGACAGCGCGGCGATCGTCGCCGATGCCGACGCCGTGGTGGTGTGCGGGACGTACGTCTTCCCCGACGTGTTCGGTGCGACCGGCAACCCGTTCCACGCGGACGCGACGATCGTGCACATCGACCTCGACCCCAACGCCATCGCCAAGAACCACCCGGTCACGATCGGCATGGTCAGCGATCCGCGGCTCACGCTGCGGGCGTTGACGGACTCGCTCGAACGGTGCGTGACCGACTCTCAGCGCGGCGACGCGGCAAAGCGGGCACAGCGGCGTGGCAGCGACAGCGCGCAGGCCCGGGCCCGGGCGCGCGAGGCCGACGAGGCGCGGCGCGAGGAGACGCCGATGCGGATGTCGGTGGTCGCGGCTCGCCTCGCCGAACTGTTGCCGCCCGACGCCGTCATCTTCGACGAGGCGCTGACCAACTCGCCGGAGCTGACCCGGTGGGTGACGCCCGAACGGCCCGGTCATTTCTTCCAGACCCCGGGCGGGACCCTCGGGGTCGGTCTGCCCGGGGCGGTGGGCGTGAAGCTCGCCCACCCCGACCGGACCGTGGTCGGGTTCACCGGCGACGGCGGCGCGATGTACACGTACCAGGCGTTGTGGAGCGCGGCGCACCATCGGATCGCCGCGAAGTTCGTGGTCTGCCACAATTCCAGCTACCGGCTGCTCAAAGAGAACCTGGTGCGGTACTGGCACGACGGCGGCACCGGCGAGCGCGAGTTCCCGCCCTGCTTCGACGTGCACGAACCGACCATCGACTTCGTCGCCCTGGCCGGCGCTCTCGGGGTACCCGGAATGCAGGTCAGCAAGCCCGGCGAGGTGGACCAGGCGATCCGCGCGATGCTCGGCCACGACGGCCCGTACCTGCTCGAAGTGATTCTCGACCGCGAAGTTTCCGGATAGGAGGGCGCGACGTGGCTCTGACCAAGGAAGGCATCCGCGAACTGGTCACCGAGTGGTACCGGGCGCTGGACCGGCATGACGAGCTCGGCGACATGCTGCCATACCTGCTCGACGACGGCCTGGAGATGCGGTTTCCGGAGGCGACCGCGTTCGGGCACGCCGGATTCTCCGACTGGTACAAGACCGTCACCAACCGCTTCTTCGACGAGGCGCACACCGTCACCTCGGTGGACGTCACCGCCCTCGATGAGCGCAGTGCGACCGTCTCGGTCGTCGTCAACTGGCAGGCCCGGATCTGGAGACCACCGGCCGCCAAGAGCGAATGGCTGGGCTTCGACGCCTACCAGAGCTGGGAGCTCGTCGCCGCGCCAGGCGACACGGTGAAGCTCAAGACGTACGTCGTCGACCGGCTGGAACCGATGCCGGGATCCACCCCTCTCTGAGAATTCCGAAGGAAGGCACCGTGGATACCAAAGCTGTCGTCACGCGGTACTACGAACTGGCCAATGCCGGGAACTGGGACGCCTGGTGCGACCTGTTCGCCGTCGACCAGGTGATGGACGAACAACTCGCGGGGCACGTGGAGGGCCGCGAGACGCTGCGCACGATGATGGCGGGCTTCCCCGGCATGTACGCGTCGTTCCGCAACCAGCCCAAGGAACTGATCGCGGAGGACGACCGGGTCGCCGTGGTCTCGCACATCTCCGCGGTCACGCCCGGCGGCGCCCGGATCGAGGCCGACGTCATGAACTTCTTCCGGGTCGTTGACGGTGCCATCACCTACATGGCCAACTTCCACGACACGCAGTCGTTCCACGCGGCGTTGCAGTCCACGGCGTAGGGAGAACCGCACCGTGATAGGCGACGAGGAATTCGACTACGTGATCGTCGGAGGCGGCACCGCGGGATCGGTGCTGGCCCACCGGCTCAGCGAGAACCCCGATGTACGGGTCCTGGTGCTGGAGGCCGGCAGCGATTTTGTGCCCGCCAACGTGGATGCCGCCCCGCTGTGGTTCACCCTGCTCGGCAGCACGGTGGACTGGGGCTATCAGACCGTGCCACAGCCCGGACTGGGTGGGCGGCGGGTCTACGAGCCGCGCGGCAAGCTGCCCGGCGGCAGCAGCAACCTCTACATCATGATGCACGTCCGGGGACACCCGTCGGACTTCGACAACTGGGCGTACCAGGGCGCGGCCGGCTGGTCCTACGCCGACCTCCAGCCGTACTTCGCGCGTCTGGAGGCGCAAGAGGACCGCACCGATCCCCGGATCGGAACCGACGGCCCGCAGATCGTGACGAACGCCGGCCGGCACCAGCCGAACCCGATGTCGCAGGTCTTCATCGACGCCTGCCGGGAACTGGGCCACCGCGAGGTTCCTGACTTCAACGGCCCCGAGATGATCGGTACGGGCTGGCACCACATCGACGTCAAGGACGGCGAACGGCGCGGGGTGCTGAAGTCGTACCTCGAACCGGTGCTGGACCGGCCCAACCTCACGCTGCGCACCGACGCCCACGCGATGAACCTGGTCCTCGAGGGCACCCGCTGCGTCGGGGTCCGCTACCTGCAACAGACGCCAGCCGCCCCATCCGGGGAAGGCCGCCGGCTGAGCGGCGCCTCGCTCGCGGAGCCCGGCGTACGCGTGGTGCGGTCCAGCGCCGAGACGATCGTCTGCCTCGGCGCGATCGAATCGCCAAAACTACTCCTACTGTCCGGCATCGGCGCCGCGGAGCAACTGCGCCAGTTCCGCATACAGGTGGTGGCCGACCTGCCCGGTGTGGGGGAGAACTTCCACAACCACGTGCTCACCGGCGTCATCGCGGAGACGACCGAACCGGTGCAGCCGGGCCGGCAGAACCTGTCGGAGTCAGCGCTGTTCGCGCTCTCTCAGCCGGGGATGATCGCCCCGGACCTCCAACTCTCCTTCGTGCACGTCCCGTTCGACATCATCGTCGGACAGCAGCATCCGAACGCGATTTCGATCCTGCCCGGCGTGGTCCGCCCGCAGTCGCGCGGCACCATCCGGCTGGCCTCGCTCGACCCTCTGGCCGCGCCGCTGATCGACCCGAACTACCTGGGCGACCAGGCAGACGTGCGGCGCATGGTGGAGGCCGTGAAGATGTCCCGCGACATCTTCGCCTCGGCGGCGTTCAAGGGCCACCTCAAGGACGAACTGCTGCCCGGGCCGCAGGTCCGCACCGACGCCGAGATCGAACAGTTCGTCCGCGAGCGCGCGGACTGCTACCACCACCAGGCCGGCTCGTGCCGGATCGGCATCGACGACCTCGCCGTCGTCGACCCCGAGTTGCGCGTCCGCGGCGTGGAAGGAGTGCGGGTGGTCGACGCCGGCGTCATGCCCGCGGTGCCCTCGGGCAACTGCCACACCGCCGTCGTCGCGATCGCGGAACGCGCCGCCGACCTGATCAAGGAGGCACGTCATGGCTGACGGAGACGCCGGCGTCATCGACATCGACACCGATCAGGGGCGTTCGTGAGCACGCCACACACCACCATCCGATGGTCGCACGTCGCCCTGAACTGCCGCGATCAGGCGGCCACCGAGGAGTTCTACCAGCGGCTATTCGGGTTCCGCCGGGCCCGGGTCGTGCCGCTGGACAGCGGTGAGATCCTTTTCTTGCGACAGGGCGAGGTCTACCTCGAGCTGTTCCCGTCCACGGCGCCGTCGCGGGTGCTGGGCGCCGCGGACGGGCCGCAGGATCCGGGCATCACCCGGCACCTGGCGTTTCAGACCGACGACCTGGACGGTTTCCTGGCGGCCGCCGTCGGCGTTCCGATCTCGCTCGGACCCGTGAGCTTCGACAAGGTCATCAGCGGCTGGCGCAGCGTCTGGCTGACCGACCCAGATGGTCTGATCGTCGAGGTGAGTGAGGGATACCGCGACGACGATCGTCCAGGAGGTCCGGGGACGTTGGTCTAGGTTTGTGACCAATCGATCTGACGATCAAGCCTCATGTCCCCCGCGAACGGTCCCGGGACGGTCTCGACTGGAGCGAGGCCGAACCCGGGCCCGTGGAGCGACGAGCGCGGGTCAGGACTCCTGCGGACGCTCGATGAACGCCGCAGTCTGCCGCTTAACCAGCCCTTCCTCGAAGTACAGGGTGCCGACGGCCCAGAACAGCTTGCCGTTGAGCCGCTCGGATGCCTGGTACATCAGGAGGTCCTCGGTGACCTTCAAGCCGGCGGTGTCACCGACCTCGGGGTTCTCGGTCAGGTAGCCGTCGAACATCTTCTTGATCTCGTCGCGGCCGCGGGCCACGAAGTCGAATCGGATGAAGACGGCGTCCTCGGCGTATCGGTTGGCGAGTGCGGTGGTGTCGCCGGCTTGCAGCAGCTGGACCTGCGTGACAAGAAAGTCTTCGGCGATGGTAGTCGTGGCCATTGCGGTCTCCTTCTCGGATGACACGTTCGACGCTCGGTGAGTTCTCGACGAATGTCGTTTCCGTCAGCGGCACAAGCGTCCGCCTGACGCAATTCGCGGCAAATATACTGTTTTGGTTACTATTGAGAATACTCGGGCCACGGCCCCGGGAAGGCTGTATCGAGGTGACGAGGCTGCCGCTTCGCGCCAGCCGATGCGCGCGGCTGCTGGGGCCAACGTTGCGAATGACGCAGGCGCCCGGGCGGTGTTCGATCAGATCGCTGAGCACCGCAAATCCGCGTACCTGAAGCACTTACAACGCACGGAACCAGGACCATGACAAAGCCCTACTACGCGGCGACCGCGGTCCGGTCCTCGTCCGACATGGTGGCGTACCAGGCGTCGACAGCGACGAGCTCGGCGGAGACGGAACGGTCGCGGACGACGCGGGTGAGGGTTGCGCTCAGCGGCTCACCACGCTCGGCGGCTATCTGGCCGAGCCCGGCGAGCGTGCCAGCTGAGGCCCGGAGCGGTGTCTGCACCATGGGGCCAACCAAAGGCGTGGGCGGAGGTCAGGGTGGCGTTACGCCAAGGGCCGTGCAGGGCGGTAGTCAGTGTGTCGGAGTACGCCGTAAAGGGGTCATTCCGGCACAGGTGCTTTGGGTCCAGTCGTTGCAGGGTGAGGAAGCCGTGGGCGGCTGCGACGAGGGTGACGTGGTGGTGCCAGCCGGCCCATTTGCGGCCTTCGTAGTGGGCGAGGCCGAGACCGGTCTTCAACTCGCGGTAGTCGGGTTCGATCCGCCAGCGTTGTTTCGCGGCGCGGACCAGATCGGCCCGGTGGGTGTCTGCGGGCAGGGTGGACAGCCAGTAGCGGGTGGGTTCTGGTGTGCCGGGTGGCCATTCGGCGATGAGCCAGGACTCGGGCAGGTCTTGTCCTTTGTAGATTTGGCGGGTGCCGGCGCCGGCCTGCCGGATGCGGGCGAACACGAACCGGCCGCTCATCACCCGCGGTTCGCCTTGCTGCTGCTTGGATCCGGTACGCCAGGTGATCCGTCTCGCCTGCCGCCGTCCCAGCCCGATGATGTGTTCCTTGACCGATACGGTCTTCTGTTCGTAGCGGGGTTTCGGCCGGGGGGCCACACCCCCGGTAGTCGGGGGTGGTCCAGGTCGCGGTCGCGGGTAGCACGGTGAGCGTGTGAGAGATCTGCACTGCGTAAGGAATGCCGTGCTCGGTCAGGCCGTGCCGGAAGCCGGCGGCGTCGCCATAGCCGGCGTCACCGGCCAGTACCTGCGGCGCTGGCACCTTCCAGGACAGGGCCTCGTCCACGCACTCCAAACCCAGCTGCCACTTCGGACGGTGGTGCTCCTTGTCGGGGATCCCGGCCGCTGCCCGCCGGGCCTGTACATCCGGGCTGGCCTGCTCGGAGTCGGGATCCCAGGACTCGGGCATGAACAACCGCCAGCCGATCGGGCACGACGCCTGATCCGAGGCCAGGTGCAGGGTGGTCGCGACCTGACAGTTCGTGATCTTCCCGGCGGTACCGGTGTACTACCGGGCCACGCACGGCGACATCCGGCCGTCTTTGCGGAAACCGGTGTCGTCGATCACCCACCCGGCCGGGTCGATCGCTTTGTGCATCTTGCGGGCCAGCCGGGCCCGGACCGGGACCGGATCCCACGGTGTGTTCGCCAGGAAATGCCCCAACGACTGATCATTCGCCTCACCCAGCCGGGCCGCCATCGGCTCCACCGACTTACGCCGCCCGTCCAGCATCAACCCGGCCAGATACGCGTGCGACCGCTCCTGCCAGCCCTTACGCCGCAACGACGAGAACACGTCCTCGACGTAGATCTTCAGATCCGTGTCCAGCCGCAGCAGGCTCCGCACATCCACCACGCTCGACATAACGAACCAACCGCAAAACGGTTTCTAGATCATGATTAAGCACTACTAGAATCAATGCCACTTAGCGTAAGTTGACCAGGGCCGTGCTGGCGCGTAACACGTCAGGTAAGTCGGCCATGATCCGGTGTGGCCGTCTTGAGGATCGCTGTGGGGTTCTTCAACCCGATCATCGTGCCGATTTGCCACTAGCCGTCCCTTTCTTGTCGCGATGCGCGGCCATGTCCCGACCGGGTTTGCGGTATTCCTCAGCGTTGCGTCCGACTGTGCCGATGGGGGATTCGTGACGTTTGAGTCGGTGTTCACCGGCGGGTCGGAAGAGGTGTTGTACGACAGTGAGCGCACCCGGGTGGTCCGGGTGCGCTCGGCGGATGGGTTGCGGTCTGTTGTCCGTAAGCTGCCGCTGGGGTCGGGCGCGGCGGATCGGTTGTGTCGCGAGTTGTCGGTGTTGCGCCGCCTCGACGGTGTCGAGGGGACGCCGCAGCTGGCGCCGGGCGCGGCCGACGACGGCGTCCTGGTCTTCGTCGACACCCCTGCGTGCACGCTGGCCGCGTTGCCGGTGCCGTGGCAGGTTGGGCCGTTGCTGGAGGTGGCGTGCGGGCTGGCCGGGTCGTTGGCGGCGGTGCGTCGCCGCGGGGTGGTACATCGTGATGTCTGCCCGGCGAACATTCTGATACCGGTCGTCAACGGGGTTCCGGCACTCGGTCGGCAGCCGATTCTGATCGATTTCGAGTTGTCCACGATGCTGGCCGAGGATCGGTTCGCCGCCGTGTTGGAGCAGGGGTTGGCGGGTACGTTGCCGTACCTGGCGCCTGAGCAGACCGGGCGTACCGGACGGCCGGTGGATTATCGCGCCGATCTGTACGCGCTGGGCGCGACGTTGTACGAGTTGGCCACCGGCGAACCGCCGTTCGGCCGCGACGGTGACCCGCTCGCCCTGATCCACGACCACCTGGCCCGGGTGCCGGTGCCGCCGGCCGAGGTGAACCCGCAGATCCCGGGCCTGTTGTCGGCGATCATCATGCGGCTGCTGGACAAGGAGCCCGAGCAGCGATACCAGAGCGGTGAGGGCCTGGCCCACGACCTGGCCCGGCTCCGCAACGCGCACGGCCGCGGGGCCCCGACCGATTTCCTGCTGGGTGAGCGCGACTTCCCGATGCGGCTGGCGCCGCCGGCGCGGCTGGTCGGCCGCGACGGCGCCCTGGCCGAGCTGCGTGCGCTGTTCGCCGCGGCGGTCGCCGGTGCTCGTGGTGTCGCTATGGTCACCGGGGCGCCGGGGGTGGGTAAGACCGCGTTGATCGAGCAGTTGCGGCCGACGGTGTCGGCGGCGGGTGGCCGGTTCGTCACCGGTAAGTTCGACCAGTACCGGCGTAATCTCGGCGCGGACGCGGTGTTGCGGGCGTTTTGTGCCCTGGGTGCGCAGTTGCTGGCTGAGCCGGACGAGGAAGTCGCCCGGCTGCGGGTTCGGCTGTTGGACGTGCTCGGCGCCGACGCCGGGCTGGCGGCGGCGGTGATGCCACCGTTCGGAACGCTGCTGGGCGTCGCACCGGAGCAGGATGTCGATGAGCCGCGGCGGACGGCCGCCCGGATCCGGCGGGTCAGCCTTGAGGTGTTGCGCGCTGTCGCAGGTAGCGCCCACCCGGTAGTCCTGTTCGTTGATGATCTGCAGTGGGCGGGGCCGGCCGCGTTCGGGTTCCTGGACGTCGTGCTGGACGAGCCGGAGCTGCCCGGTGTGTTGGTGCTGGGCGCGTTCCGGGAGGCCGAGGTGGATGCGGCGCATCCACTGACGGCGGTGCTGGCCCGGCTGCGCCGCACCGATGGCGGTGGCGGTGAGTTGCATCTGGCGAATCTGGCGCCGGGCGATCTGGGTACGTTGCTGGCCGAGATGCTGCGGTTGCCCGCGATCGAGGCGGCGCCGCTGGCTGAGGCGCTGGGCGCGCGGACCGGCGGGAATCCGTTCGACACCCTGGAGTTGCTCAACGCATTGCGCCGCGAGGGTGCGTTGGTGCCCGAGGGTGAGCGGTGGTGCTGGGATCCGGTGACGGTGCGCCGGTTCGTGAGCAAGGGCGATGTGGTCGATCTGCTCGCCGCGCGGATCGAGGCGTTGCCCGCGCCGGCCCGGCACCTGCTCGAGGTGATGGCCTGCCTGGGCGGCGACGTCGACCTGCAACTACTGCGGGTCGCCTGCGGCGAACCCGCGGCGGTAATCGACACCTGGTTGCTGCCCGGGGTGGAGGACGGCCTGGTCGTGGTGGACCGCGACGATGCCGCGGTGGCGGGTTTCCGCCACGACCGGGTGCAGCAAGCGACACACGCACGGCTAGAGCCGCACGAACGGGCTCGCCTGCACCTGACAGTGGCGCGGCGGTTGGCGGTCGAGCCTGACTACGCTCTGGCCGCGGCGCAGCAGTACCTGTCCGCCGTCGACGCACTGCCCGGCGAGCTGTCCGATCCGGACGAGCGGCGTGAGGTGGCGTCGCTGCTGCGTTCGGCGGCGACCGCGGCCCGACTGGTCAGCAACTACACCGCGGCCGAGAAACTGCTGGCGGCAGCGATCCGAGTGGTGGACCATGCGGACGCGGTGTTCCGGGAGCTGCAGACGGACTGGCACGCCGCGTTGTGCAGCCTGGGCCGCTTAGCCGACGCGGACGAGGTGTATCAGCTGCTGGCGGCGGACGGCCCGGATCCCGTTGCTCACGCCGACGCGGCCTGCGCGCAGATCGTCAGCCTGACCAACCGCGGCCTGTTCGCCGAGGCGCTGGCGTTGGGGCTCGACCTGCTCGACCGGCTCGGCGTGGCGGTGCCGCGCGGCGACGCACTGGGCCCCGCCATCGGCGCCGGCCTGGACGCGCTGTACGCCTGGCTGGCCGACGGCGACGCCGAGGACGACCTGCGCCGTCCTGAACTCACCGACCCGCGGCTGGTCGCGGTCGCCCGGGTGATCAACCGGCTGACCCCGCCGGCGTTCTTCTCCGATCAAGCGACCCTGGCCTGGCTGGTCCTGCAGGCCGGCAAGATCTGGGCAGGGCACGGCCCGGCCGCTGCGCTGGTCGGACCGTTCAGCTATGTCGCCCTCGTCACCATCTCGGTGCGCGGGGACTACCAGGCCGGATACCAGGCGGTACGCCGGGTCCTCGCGGTCGGCGAAGCCCGCGGATACGAACCGGACACCTCCCAGGCCAAGTTCCTGCATGCAGTCGGTACCATCGCCTGGTTCGAGCCACTCGAGGCCGGGGTGCGCCTGGCCCACGACGCCCGCGACGGGCTGCTACGCGGCGGCGACCTGCAGAACGCCGCCAACACCTACCACGCGTCGATGCCACAGACGTTCGACTGCGCCGCAGACCTGGACGCGCTCGCCGCCGAGGTGGACGCCGCCCTCGCGCTGTGCGAGCGGATCGGCTACGACCACTCCACCGCAGCTTTTCAGTCATACCACCAGCTCAACCGGGCCCTGCGCGGGGAAACCGCAGCGCCGGGATCGTTCACCGACGACACCTTCGACTCCGGCGCTCACCTCGCGGCACTGTCCGGCAACCCCGTCGCGGCAGCCATCTTCCACATCACCCAGGCCCTGGCCGCGGCCGTGTTCTCCGACAGCGCCGCCCTCACCCGGCACATCACCGCGATGACGCCGCTGCTGCCGGCTATCACGGCGACCTATGACAACGCGCAGGCGCACGCGCTGGCTGCGCTCAGCGCAGCCGCGCGGGTCCGGGACGGCGAGGGCGAGCAGCGGGCGGCGGCCCTGGCTGACCTGGACCGCAGCCGAGACTTCCTGGCCGAGCGCGCCGCTGATCAGCCCGGCAACTTCCGACACCTGCACCACCTGGCCGAAGCCGAGCGGGCGTGGGCGACCGGCGACTTCGCCGCCGCCGCGGCCGCGTTCGACGCCGCCGCGTGCGATGCGTCCGGTGCCGTACGGCCGTGGCACGCGGCGCTGATCGCCGAACGCGCCGGGCTGTTCTTCCTGGCGCACCGGATGGAACACGTCGCACAGCATCTGCTCCTCGAGGCCTGCCGCGGGTATGCCGGGTGGGGGGCGCACGGCAAGGTCCGCCAGATGCACCAGCAGCACCCGTTCCTCGCCTCAGCCCTGGCCGCAGCGCGTACGAGCACTGCGGGCGCGACGACGTTGGGTACCTCGCAGAGTGTCAACGTGTCCACCGAGGTGATCGACCTGATGGCCGTGCTGGAAGCCGCCCGCGCGCTGAGCTCCGAGACCGACCTGGATCGACTTCGCCAACGCGTGGAACAGGTCCTCAGCGCGATGACCGGCGCCACCACGGTCCGCGTGATCCTCTGGGACGACCACACCAACGGCTGGGCACTGCCCGCCGACACCGGACACGAAGCGCTGAGCCTGCCCGAGGCCGCCAGCCGGGGCTTGCTCCCGCTGACCGCGCTGCGCTACGCCGAACGCACCCGCGAACCGATGCTGATCGACGACACCTCCCGTGACGACCGGGTAGCTCGCGACCCCTACCTGGCCGGAATGCAGCAATGCTCACTGCTCGTGGTACCGGTGCTCAGCCAGGGCGTACCCCGGGCCATGCTGCTGCTGGAGAACCGGCTCACTCGCCGGGCCTTCTCGCCGGGCCGCCTCGACGCGGTCCTGCTCATCGCCGGGCAACTGACCGTGTCGATCGACAACGCCCTGGTATACGCCTCGCTGGAACGCAAGGTCGCCGAACGCACCGAAGAACTGGCCGAGGCAAACCAACGCCTGGAACTGCTCGCCATCACCGACCCGCTCACCGGCCTGCCGAACCGGCGCCGGCTGTCCGACGTCCTCGAAGCCGCGTGGCTGCAGGGGCTGCGCTCGCGGGAGTCGATCGGACTGGCGATGATCGACATTGACCACTTCAAGAAATACAACGACCACTACGGACATCAAGGCGGCGACGAATGCCTGCGCCTGGTCGCCCGTACGATCAAAGGCAGCGTCCGCATCACCGACCTGGCCGCACGATACGGCGGCGAAGAGTTCTGCATCGTGATGCCGGCCACCGACACCGACGGCGCGCGGGTGGTCGCCGAACGCGTCCGCAAAGCCGTAGCCGACCTAGCCGAACCACACGCCGAAACAGACACCGCCATCGTCACGATCAGCATCGGACTCACCTCCACCGTCCCCAACACCGGCCAACCCGACCAACTCATCAAAATCGCCGACCAAGCCCTCTACGAAGCCAAACGCGACGGCCGTAACCGCATAGCCACCAGCTGAAACCCCGTCCAAGACTGAGCCGGCGTACCGGCGACCGCCGCCGACCGCATCAGTTCCCGACCCGCCGGCCCCCGGGTGTACGCGCGGCAGTCCGATGCGGAGCACACGTTCGTCGAGCAAGCCGCCGCGGCGGCACGGACGCGTCCGGGAACCTGGCCGATCTGCAGCCCACGCGGTCTTCGCCGCTGCCCGACTGCTCGGTTGAGGGGTGCTTGAGCTGGGGATCTGGCGGGATCTGGCGGGATCCGGGGGGCCATGTAGGACGGGTGCGGCCTGCTGGTGATCATGAGTTTGCGAAGACCATGAGCCAGAACAGGACCGCACCCGCTGATGTCAGCATTACTGACCGAGATCGTGCTGCCGCAACGACCCCCGACCGTGCCATGCCCGACCACGGTCACCGATGGTGACCGGCGGAGTCTGTTCGTTGCGTTGGTAGCGGTCGAGGATCCGCGGGATCCGCGGGGACGCCGGTATCCGCTGGTTGCCATCTTGGCGGCGGCGGTGTGCGCGGTGATCGCCGGGGCGTGCACGTTCGCCGCGGTCACGGATTGGGTGCGGTTCCAGGACCGCACGGTCTGGGCCCGGCTCGGCTTCGATGGCAGGGTCCCTGCCGCGACGACGGTGTGGCGGCTGCTGATCCGTATCGACGCCGCCGTGTTGTCGCAGGTCTTGGCCCGCTGGCTACGGTCGCGGGCGACACCGGTCCCGGACCCCGGCCATTGGTGGCGCCGGGTCATCGCCGTCGATGGCAAGGTCGAGCGTGGTGCCCGGCTGCCGGATGGCCGTCAGGTGCATCTGCTCAGTGCGTACGACACCAGTACCGGTATCGTGCTCGCTCAGGTCCAGATCGCGGCGAAGTCGAAGGAAATCCCCGCGTTCACGCCGCTGTTACGCCTGGTCAAGTCGGTGCTGGGGTCACTGGATGGTGTGCTGGTCGTGGCGGATGCGTTGCATGCGCAGGTCGGGCACGCTGATCTGCTCGCCGAGCACGGCGCGCATCCGATGGTCACGGCGTCCGATCTGGGCACATGGGCGCGCTCTGAATGGCACATCGAAAATCGTCTACATTTATCCACGGGGCTTTCGTTCGCCGCTTCTATGTCAACAACGACCGTGACCTGCTGCCGTTGCGGCTCGTTGTTTCAGCGTTATCAGCGGAGGTTCTTCAACGGGGTGGAATGGCAGCAGTGGCGTACAGCCTTGCGGTCACGCCGGCGGGCGGGACGCGGACGTGGACGGTGCTCGACGGCGGCTACCGCACGGTGCTGCCGGTCGAGGACTGGCTGGAGGCGCACCGGCATCTGTGGTCACCGAACACGGTGCGCGGCTATGCGACGGCGTTGGCGCAGTGGTGGACGTTTCTGGAGCAGCGCGGTGAGGCCGGCCGGTGGCACGAGGTCGGTGTCCCGGCGGTGTCCGGATTCCTGTCCTGGCTGCGTAACGGCCGCACGGTCGAGCACGCCATCGCAGCTGCCGGGCAGGCGCCGTCGGCGCAGACGTTGGAGGCGCGGCTGGCGGCGCTGATCTCGTTCTACCGGTGGCAGGAGGCGGTCTTCGACGTGCCGGTCGCCCACCGGCTGTTACGCGGGGTTGCCCGGCGCCACCAGGCCCGCGGGCTGCTGTCTCACCTGGACTCTCGTTCCTCGCCGGGGCCCGTCGTCGCTGGTGCGGGTGCGTCGCCACCGCGGGCACCAGCGACCGCCGGTGCTGCTACCGCAGCAGATTCAGGCGATCCTGGACGGCTGCGCGGTCTACGACAATGCCGCCGGTCGGTGGTCGGGCAACCTGCGTGATCGGCTTCTGTTTGCCGTTCTTGCGGAAAGTGGCCTGCGGCTGGGTGAGTTGCTCGGCATGCGGATCAGCGATTTCGTGATGGGCCGGGGCGGTACACCGTATGTGGAGATCGTGCCGCGGGAGGACAACCCGAACGGCGCCAGGGTGAAGATGATGCGTCCACGGCGGGTCTACGTGGGTGCGGACCTTGAGCGGTTGTTCGCCGACTATCTGACGCATCTGGCCTGCCGGGCAGCTGAGGCTGGGGTCGCGGTGAACGTGGACTATCCACTGTGGGTGAACCTGGACCGGCCGCCGTTGCTGGCGCCGCTGCGGGAGGCCACGGTCCGGGACAAGGTCGCTGCCCTCAAGCGCCGCGGCATCGGTCCGCCGGGGTGGACGCCGCACTGGTTTCGGCACAGCCACGCCACGGCTCTGCTGCTCGCAGGGACCCCTGACTGGGTGGTCTCCCGCCGGTTGGGCCACGCCCACGTGCAGACCACCCTGGACCTCTACGGCGACCCTCGGGAATTGCATCAAACGGGCGAGAAAGTTCAGGTCGCCAGCTCAACAGTTGGTTGCAGCAGGCTTCCGAGGGTGCGAATCTCGACTGCCTGAGCAGGGAGTTTGCCAGATGGAACCCATCTGATGCAGGATCTACCCTCCAGAAGGGATGGTCTGGAGTGGTGCATCAGCAGAAGGTTGCGCTGGCGGGGTCCGTTCATCTGGAGCTCGTCTCCGGCGTGATCCAATTGCGTCCCGAGGACGCGATGCTCGACGCGATGCTGCGTGGCTGGCGAGCTCAGCAGAAGTCGCGAGGGCTGAAGGACGACACGATCGAGCCAAGGGAACGGCTGGTCCGCCGGTTCCTGGAGTACGCGAACGAGTATCCGTGGCGTTGGACAACGGCTCACATGGATGAGTGGTCGGCTTCCCTTTCGGGCGAGATGCATCTGGCGCCGTCCACGGTCCGCAGCCATCAGGGCGAAGTTCGGCTGTTCACCGAGTTCCTCATCGATGGCCGCTACGGCTGGGGACCGGCATGCGAGGAAGCCTTCGGCACCCACCCGGTGGCAATCTGCCACGAGTGGAACACGCTGCCTCACCTGCAGGAGTACGAAGGCAGCCCGGAGGCGCGGCCGTTCACCCGTGAAGAACTCCAGCGTTTCCTCGATTATGCCGACGAGCAGGTCGCCCGCGCCGTGAAGTCCAAGCGCAAGGGAGCCCTCGCCGCTTACCGGGACGCCACCCTTTTCAAGGTCGTCTACGGCTGGGGGCTGCGCCGGACGGAGGTATCCAAGCTGGATGTGGTCGACTTCGGGCGGAACGCGAAGGCTCGCCAGTTCGGTCGGTACGGCACTCTCAATGTCCGCTACGGCAAGGCGAAGAAGGGTCAGCCGCCCCGGCGCCGCAACGTGCTGTCAGTGATGGATTGGGCCGTTGAAGCGGTCACGGATTACGTCGAGAACGTCCGACCGCGGTTCGGTTTCCCCGACCACCCGGCGCTCTGGATCACCGAACGCGGGGGACGCCTGCAGCCCAGCACGATCAACGACCGGTTCGAGGCATACCGGGACGCCCTCAAGCTGCCGACGCAGTTGGTTCCCCATTCCTTACGGCATTCGTACGTCACGCATCTGACCGAGGACGGGGTCGACCGGCGCTTCATCCAGCAGCAGGTCGGCCACGAGTGCGATAGCTCCACCGCCATCTACACGCATGTCAGTGACGACTTCATGAACACTGCCCTGAGCAAGGCACTGGCCCCGGCGTTCGCCGGAGTCTGACGAGGAAGGGACCTGACGATGGCCGCCAAGCTCGACTACCGCTGGCACCTGCGCAAGGTCATGGCGAACCGCGGGATGTTCTCCACCACCGACCTGCTGGCGCCGCTCAAGGACCGCGGCATCACGCTGTCCAGCAGCCAGGTCTACCGCCTCGTCGTCGAGCGGCCCGAGCGACTCAGCCTGAAGATCCTCATGGCCCTGCTGGACATTCTGGACTGCACGATCGACGACCTCATCGAGCCGATCACCGCGGCCGGCACCGCCACGAAGCCGAGGAAGGCCGCAGCTGGCGGGACTGGGACCGGGGTCTCCGAAGGCATCGGTGATCTGCGGCCGCGGCGGGCCCGGATCACCGGAGTCGACCAGTGACCGGTGAGGCGAAGGACGTCCTCGCGGACCCGGTCGGCTTGGTGGTGCGGCTCGTCGGCAACGTCGAGAACCACCTTGACGCCACCCTCATCCGCGACATCGTCGGCACACTCATACGCACGCGGGCCGGCCGTCGCCGCCTCGCCCAGGCCCTGCACGATGATCCGGCACTGCTGCAGACCGGGCAACCACCTGCGCCATACTGCGTCGCGAAACTACTGATCGCCCTGCACGAGGCCGGCGCCAAGGATGTCGCACTGCCCCGCTGCGGCGAGTGCGGACGCGCATGCCGCTATGTCGGCAGCCGCACAGGCGGGCAGTGGGGCTGTTCACCCTGCTTCGACAAACCCGCTGTCTGCTCCGGCTGCCGTGAACAGCGACGCGTCAACAGCCGGGACCGCAACGGTATGCCCCGCTGCGCGAACTGCCCCGACACCGATGGCGACCCGGTCCAGGAACTCACCGAACTCGTCACGAGCCTCGATCCCACCCTCGGCGCAGCGGCAGTCATGACCGCACTCGGCCGAGCCACCACCCGGCCCGCTGGCCAGCGCCGGCTGGCCTGGGCTGTCACAGCCCGTCCCGAGCTGCTGACCGGCGCAGGCTGCGAAGCACCTACTCCAGCCGCCCTACGGTTCATCAACGAGCTTGTCGAGGTCGGTGCGACCAAAGTCGTCCGGCCGGCCTGCCCGCGGTGCCACGAGGCGAAGGCACTGTCGAAGGTGCTGGAGGGCAAGAGGATCTGCCGGGCCTGCTTCGCCCGCCACGCGGCCGTCCCTTGCTCCGGCTGCGGCGCCATGCGTGAGCCCGCCACCCGCGACGCCGAGGGCCGGCCGCTGTGTCCGAACTGCCTGATCAAGCAGCCCGCCAACCTGGAGGAGTGTGTCGGCTGCGGTCGCCGCAAGCCTGTCGCGAACCGGCTGCCCGACGGACCCCGGTGCCAGAACTGCCGCCCGAGGATGACCGCGGAGTGCGGCATGTGCGGGCGGACGGCGCTCTGCGACCTGTCCCGGGCAACCGGCCAGCCGTGGTGCGACCGCTGCCAGCAGCGATGGGTGGCCTGCAGCGGCTGCGGCGCCGTCGCCCAGGCCCGCAGCGGCACCTGGGAGGCGCCGTTGTGCGCGAAATGCACCAACCCCGACCCGGACTTCTGGGGCCGCTGCCCGATCTGCACGATCACCTGGCAGCTCAGCCCTCGCCCCTGCCAGCGATGCGTCCTAGACCAGCAAGTACGCGACGTCCTCGGCGACAGTTCGGGCACCATACCGCCCGAACTCACCCCGTTCCACGAAGCGTTGACCAGCGCCGAGCGCCCCGACGTCGCCATGGCCTGGATCTCCCGCTCGAAGGCCCGTCACCTCCTGGAGTGCATCGGACGCGACAAGCGGCCCGTCACTCACGAGGTCCTCGACGAACTGCCCGCAGGCAAGGTTCTGGCCCACCTGCGCAGTGTCCTGGTCGCGACCGGCGCCCTGCAGCCCCGCGACGAACGACTCGTCGCCCTAGAGAAATGGATCACCGTAACGGTCCAGGCCCGCACCGAGATCACCGAGCGCCGCATCCTGCACGGCTACGCGGTCTGGCACCACCTACGCCGACTCCGGCGACGCCTCGGCGAAGACCACACCACCCGCCTCCAAGATCTGAACGTGCGCTGCCACGTCACCGCGGCCGACAACTTCCTCACCTGGCTCACCGGCGAAGGACTCACCCTGGGCACTTGCACCCAGCCAGACCTGGAACGCTGGATGGCCGACCCCACGGTCAGCTACCGCGACGAGACCGGCCACTTCGTACGCTGGTCGGTGCAGCACCGGCATGCCCACGACCTGACCTACGGCACGGTCCGCTGGACAGGCCCACTCGGCACCATCGACAGCGAGAAGCGCTGGGCCGACGCTCGACGCCTGCTCAACGACGACACATTGCCGACCCCGGACCGCGTCGCGGGACTACTACTGATCCTCTACGCCCAGAAGATCGCCACCATCAGCCAGCTCACCGTCAACGACGTCCATGTCGACGGCGACTCCGTCACGATCACGTTCGGCACCTCGCCGGTCGTCCTCCCCGCACCGCTCGCCGGCCTGATCCGCGAACTCGTTGCGTCCCGCCGCGGCAAGGCCAAGATCGGCACCCCGGACGACGCCCCCTGGCTGTTCCCGGGAGGCTACCCAGGGCTTCCTCTCACCGACGACCAGATCGGCAACCGCCTCCATAAGATCGGTATCCGACCCAAGCAGGACCGGTCCACCGCGCTGTTCACTCTCGCTAGCGAACTCCCCGCCGCGATCCTCGCACGCGTGCTGGGGATCCACATCAAAGTCGCCGTCCAATCAGGGCGGGGCGCAAAGTCGTTTGGCCTGATCACGCGGTAGTTTCGGGGTATTCGGGCAGGCCCATGATGCGGAAAAGCAGCCGGGGATCCCTTCGGATCCTGCGGATGGTCGCGGCGATCTTCG
>Ga0247781_1000069_pt1 | contig 28050 bp, 3 predicted proteins | sample UWRJL184509B5_FD_179922 | JGI IMG/M metagenome (GOLD analysis project Ga0247781, IMG submission 179922) | Plant litter microbial communities from Arlington Agricultural Research Station in Wisconsin, United States - UWRJ-L184-509B-5 | ecosystem: Environmental > Terrestrial > Plant litter >...
TGTAAGCACTCTGCACCGTATAAGTGTTCTGCTCGTAAGGTTTCTCCTACTTACGATACAAGCACTCAGCATACTGTAAGCAGCACCTCACTAGTCGTAGGGGCTTCGGGTCTTTACACCCCTGGCCCAGTGCGCCTGGGCAGTGTGCACCGTCTTCTTACACTGTTCCTTCTGCGGGGGATTCGTCAGGCCGCCCCGGCCCAAGTGACAGCCTGCAGGGTCGTCACACTTCTATATCCCTCTACACTGTAAAGCAGTAGCGGTTACAGGGTTAAGAGCGTTAATTAAGCTAAGAGTAATAGCAAGCTATTACTATTTAACAGTAAGGGTATATTATTTAGCTAAGGCAGTAAACAGTTATTATAAGTTTAAAGCAGTGTGGTAAGGTTAATACTAAACTGTTAAAAACTACCTTTACATAGTAACTAAGGTAAAGAGGTAGAGGCTAACATTAAGGACGTAAATTACAGCAGCCCACCAGGATCACCCTACACCTAACCAGCTTATAAGAGGCCACTTTACGTGTTCTTAACACAGTAGTTATAACAGCTCTTTACCTGTACTGTTAAAGTATATAAGGTAGCTATTAACCCCCTCTCCCTTAAGTATATAACACTCCATTAAGGCGAAGGAGTCTTACTAGATTACGGCTTATTAGCAGACGTAACTAACAAGTTATAACAGCGATTAAGACTATCACTTACAGCTTAAGGGCAGCCTTAATAGGATAATTAAGACCTTATTATAATATTTGTAACGGTAAAAGGGGGCTTAATACTAAACGTGCTTAATAGTGGATAACTAAACCTTACTAAATACCCTTCCAGTCTTAACTGCCGTGTTACTTTTAAAGGCTACGATAGCTAAAAGGATAAGGATGTGCCGACACGCCTCTGCATAACAGTACACTACAGCATTATAACCATTACTACCCTCCTATTACTTATATCTTACGATATTAACAGTATATATATATTTAGGACGTTACTTGCTACTATCCGCTAAGGGATCTGCTAGTACCTAGATAAGTATAATAATAAGAATATTATTATTAACGTTTATCTTAATATCCTTATCCTAATAATACCAGACTCGTTATTAAAGGAATAGGTCCCTGTACTATTACATTATATCCCACATTACAGCCTTAGGTAAGTGATAAGCTAGGATATAATAGGTATATATATATTCTTTCCTAAGCTATATAAGTGCCTTACTAATAAGAGGCTATAAGCTAACGTTATCACTAACAATCTAACCTGTAAGCTTATATTAACACTATTATTAAGTAAACAGTATAACTTATAATTTAACACCGTATTAGCTCCCGCTATCCTTACAGCTACTTTAATACCTAACGAGAACAGTGTAATAATTTATAATATAAATATTACCTAGCATATCCCATAAAGTCGCTAAGCTGTAGTATATCTCACATACATACCGGGAGAAGCTGGGACAGCCTGCCCCTAAGGTACAGCTATTAAAAAGGGTAATAATAACGGCAAAGATTATAATATACCTTAAAACATAAGGAAGATACAGTATATAAGGCTTACGTTAAGAAGGTAACACCTTAAGGCGCTAACTGATAATATCTAAGTAAATATTAAAAGTAACCTTAAGTGTCTTTCCCGCTTTAAGGACTTTATTATCTACATTACTTATAAGAACACTAAGCTCCAGTTTATATTATTAGTTAACTATAAGGCAGCAGTAATAAGTAAAAGGTTTAAACTTACAGCTAATTAGTTCTTAAAACATTAAGAGACTTACTTTAACTTCCACTTCCTAAACGATAATAAGATATTCGTTAATTTAAGGAAGTAAACTATTACTGTGCTAACTACCTTACTATACAATGTAGTAAATAAGGTAGCAGAGACGTACCTATACTGCACTTATTACTTAAAGGTAATCTTTAAATCTTAAGAGGAGTGGATTAAAGAGTAAGTTATACAGGACTTAAAAGACAGTAATTATAAGAACAGTAACAGCTTAGGTAGTGAAGAGGAGGGCATACCCTTAGATAAAGAAGGTAAAGTTGCCAGTCCTTGCCGTTATAAAGCCTTTACGTCCCCACTTAAGTCCCTTAAAGAGGGAGCTAATAGGGTTATTAACTAGGCAGCAGCTAAAGTAAAGTAAATAATAGCTTAAGGTAGTGTACAGTTTAATAATAATAAAGGTAAAAGCAAGCAGGGGCAGTAAAAGCGCTTAAGGAGACATTAAGGTAATAAAGATAGCAGGGAAGATAAGGGACCTCCTAGCCCCTGTACACTTAAGCTGCTAGTAGCTTTCTACTTATAAGTTATAACCGGGGAGGCTAGTAATATAATAATAACTTTAACGCTTAAGGGGATAAAGATTAACAGTAAGCTTATTTACTTACAGTAATATAACTTATCTAAAGCCCTGTTTAACGTGTAAAAGGTTTACGCCTTACAGTTACCTACTTATAAGAACCTAACTATTAACCCCCTTTACGTTAAGTAGCTTTAATAAGTAAGTAAAGCTATTATTATTTACTAAACTGCCTTTAAGAAGAACTACCTGCTTTTAAAAGCGCACACTGCCTTAAATATACGGAAGTGCTAGGGCCACTTTTACAGCGTGTAAAAGAAGTACTGTATAATAATAACCCTTTTTTAAAAGATATATTAAGTTTAAGATACCTTTAATAACGATAATATTAATACACCTAATCTAACAGCAGTTAACCACCCCCTTACTTAATTTATAATTCTTATTACTACTATACTTAACTTCCTCTATACCTAAATTAACCGTTATTACTTCTTATTTAAGTACATCCTATCCTTTATTCCCTGACGGACTTTATAAGAGTCTGTTACTCTGGTGGTGTAGGAGCTTAGGCTACCGTCGTACGCAGGGGGTAGAGTCCGTTACGATTTTTCTAAATAAGAGTCCGTTACGTTTTTCCCAGTTAAATTTCGTATAACCAGTTTTGTTTAATTCCTAACTTTATCGTATGTTACCTTACGTCCTTCTAATATTGTACAACACTCTGGTCGCTTTTTATTAAGTGTTTATTTTTACCCTTAATTTCTTATTAAGGTAGGCTCGTGTATAACTTTCCCCTAGGGTTGTCCGTGGAAACTGGTCAGTGCCCTCTTTATAACTGTTAAGTTAGTTTATTCGGCATGCCTTTATCACTCCACTAGATCTTATCGTACAAGAGCCTGGCCTATGCTCTGCAATTGCCTACGGCTTATTCTACACACCTTTCTTATCTTATAGATCTTATCGTACGAGAGCCTAGCCTATACTTTCCGATAACCATTACACACTGTACAGAACAGGCAAAATTAAGACCAGTATAGCTAGTTACCTTCTCACCACGGCTTGCTATATGGAACAGGTAAAACTAAGACTATAGCTAGCTGCCTTCTTATTATAACTTACCGTACGGAACAGGTAAAACTAAGACTAAAGCTGGCTGCCTTCTTACCACAGCTTACCATACGGAATAGGTAAAACTAAAACTAAGGCTAGTTACCTTCTTATTACAGCTTACCATACAGAACAGGTAAAACTAAGACTATAGCTGGCTGCCTTCTTACTACGGCTTATTATACGGAATAAGCTTATTATACGGAATAGGTAAAACTAAGACTATAGCTAGCTGCCTTCTTACTATAACTTACTGTACAGAATAGGTAAAACTAAGACTAAAGCTAGCTACTTTCTCACTATAGCTTGCTGTACGGAATAAGCAAAACTAAAACTAAGGCTAGTTACCTTCCCATTACAGCTTGCCGTACGGAACAGGCAAAACTAAGACTAAGGCTAGCTGCCTTCTCACTACAGCTTACTATACAGAACAGGCTTACCATACGGAATAGGTAAAACTAAGACTATAGCTAGCTGCCTTCTCACTATAGCTTACCGTACGAAATAGGCTTGCTGTATGGAATAGGCAAAACTAAGACTATAGCTAGCTGCCTTCTCACTACGGCTTACTGTACGGAATAGGCTTGCTGTTTAGAATAAGTAAAACTAAGATTAAGGCTGGTTGCCTTCCCACTACAGCTTACTGTACGGAACAGGCTTGCTATTTGGAACAGGTAAAACTAAGACTATAGCTAGCTGCCTTCTTACCACAGCTTACCGTACAAAACAGGCTTGCCGTATAGAATAGGTAAAACTAAGACTATAGCTAGCTGCCTTCTTACCACAGCTTGCTGTACGGAACAGGCTTACCGTTCGGAACAGGTAAAACTAAGATTAAAGCTGGTTACCTTCCCACTACAGCTTACTATACAGAATAAGCTTACCGTTTAGAACAGGCAAAACTAAGACTATAGCTAGCTGCCTTCTCACTATAGCTTACTGTACGGAACAGGCTTACCATTCGGAACAGGTAAAACTAAGACTATAGCTAGCTGCCTTCTCACTACAGCTTACCGTACAGAATAAGTAAAACCAAAACTAGGGCTAGCTGCCTTCTCACTATAACTTACTGTTTAGAACAGGTAAAACTAAGACTAGGGCTAGTTACCTTCCCACTACAGCTTATTATACAGAATAGGCAAAACTAAGACTAAAGCTAACTACTTTCTTACTACAGCTTACCGTTTAGAACAGGTAAAACTAAGACCAGGGCTAGCTACCTTCTCACTATAGTTTACTGTTTAGAATAAGTAAAACTAAAACTATAACTAGCTACCTTCTCATTACAGCTTACTGTACAGAATAGGTAAAACTAAAACTATAACTAGCTGCCTTCTTACTACAGTTTACCGTTCAGAATAGGTAAAATTAAGACTAAAGCTAGTTACCTTCTCACTATAGCTTACTATACGTAACAGGCAAAACTAACATTAGTGCAGCTGGTTGCCTTCTTACCACAGCTTACTATATAGGGTTTACATTTATTAATCGTACGGCGCAGGTAATAGTTAATATAGCTAGTTACCTTCTCACTACAGCTTCCTTTTCACACTATACGGAACAGGCAAAACCAAGACCTGCATAGTTAGTTACCTTCTCACTACCTTTATTAATTATACAGCACAGACAGTAATACTCTTTATTTTTATTTATATATAGGTTTACATTAGTTAATTTAAGTTATAAGTAGTACTCTTTATTTTTATTCATATATAGGTTAGCCTTTATTAATCGTACGGTGCAGGTAATAATACTTTTTATTCTTATTCACGTATAGGTTAACCTTTATTAATCGTACGGCACAGGTAGCAGTCAGTATAGTTAGTTACCTTCTCACAATAGCTTACTTACCGTACGGAATAGGTAAACCTAAAACTAATATCTAAGGCTAATATAGCTAATTACCTTCTTATTACAGCTTCCTTTTTAAGTTAACATTTCTTAATTATATAATAGGGAATATTATTTTTATATAAGTTAAGATTTATTACAGATTCTTTTTACAGTATTATATGTAAGGTTATTAAGATATTAACAGGATTATTAAATAATGTTAAAAAAAGAAGGTAAGGCTGTAAATTTAAGCTATTATTATTATAATTTACTGTTATATAACAGTTATATTACCTCACCCCCACCCTTACTCCTCTATCTCCTCCTCCTCTCCCTCATCCTCCTCCTCTCCCTCCTATATCTCCTCCTCCTTACCCTCGTCCTCCTTATCTTTACTGTCGTCCAACTCCTCCTCCTCCTTACTGTTATTTAACTCCTCCTCCTCCTTACTATCGTCTAACTCCTCTTAAACCCGGTATCTAGCTTTATAATCTTAGTATTTACAGTTTCCACAAACACCCCTAAATTAGTCCGTCGTATAACAGTCTATAAAGAGTCCTTTAACTAGGTTACAGGTATAGTTAAAACATTACATTATACCACCCTAACTTTAAATTAACACCATATTTAAGTAGCTGGGACAGCTTAAGATATTAGTAAGGTTTAGTCGTCCACGGAACACTTTAATATCAGTATTAAGGCGCTAGATTAAAGCCCATTACTAGTCCTATTTTCTTTACGTTAATATCGTATAGCTTATATTTAAGGGGGACTTATATTAGTGCAGAACAGGGCAAGGTAGTTTATTATAGTAGTGGAGCTTACATTATACGTATCAAGATGATAACTATCCGCCATCGTACAGGTGTTAATAATAACCTAGATACTAGTTATAATTTCGTTTAAAAAAGTGCTCCAGTTATAAATTAAACTAAAAGCTTTCTAAAATTATATAAAGATCTAAACCACTTAATTATACTACCTTAGCTAATTAATATATAATAAAATTAACATAATATAGGGGTATAAGGTGGAATAAGAAAGGAGCTGTTTTTTTCTTTAAGTTAGATAAATATATTAATAATCGTATAAAGTTATATACAGTCGTACGGTAATAGTTAAGTTTATTCTCCACTTTATTAATTTACATTATATAGTGGTAAACTTAAACATAAGGCCTTCACATACTTACAGGGCCTACTTTACATTTTAAAGCTAGTGTAGTATACTGTACAATCGTGAACTTAAAGCCCTTAGCTTACCGTACAATCGTAAACTCAAGCCCTTAACTTACCATACGATTATGAACTTAAAGCCCACACCTGATAATTAATTTACATTTAAAGTCTAGTATAGTTTACTATATAATAGTGATTTAGTTTACTATATAATAGGAGTGTTAAACGACTAGGTGTTTAAGTATCCACTTTTCATAATTACTTTTTTAAAAGAAACTTCACTACTTCACTTTATAATTATCTATTCTCCATCAAACATCTCCATTAACCCTTATATAAAAGAAGCCTTAACTATTCAAACTACCCTTTTCCACCTTATATCTTTACAACTTTATTCTTTAATAGGTTTTAAAAGACTACTAAGGTTAAGCACCCTTCTCCTGCCTTATATAGACAACACCTCTATCGTACGATTCTACTCTACACTGCTATCCTTATCGTATAACTTTATTTACTAACAAAGCTTTTAAAACCATAATAGATCTATTTATAACCTTACAGGCATTTAATATCCTTATTTGTAAAAAGTGTTAACATAATATCCCTATATAAAAGGCCGACACACACCTTTAAACACAACATCGCTACATTTCACTAATACAATAAAAGTCTATTATATAAGCAATATAACACCTTACTCTTATTCTAGATTAGAAAGCCTTAAAATTCTTCACTCTTCCACTTATTATAATATTAACAATCCTTAAACTTACAGGCCCGTACGTTAATAAACTAAAATACAATTAATATCCGTACATTACTTAGCAAGTGTGTAAGATCTAAGAGCATTGCCGTACAGTGTATAGATAGGCCAATCCCTGAATAAAAGGAGGTAACTAAGCGAAAAAGTCTATTATAGAGTATAATAACTTATAGCAGACTGCCGTACGATACTAGCAATTCTTCCACTCCCGATTTAAAAGTGGCTAGTTTAAGGTTCTTCTACCAGACAACACTGAACCCGTGCCAGCCAACACTGTACAATTACTAAAACTTAATTTAAAGATTCTATTAACACTTCTTACTAACTTTAACTAAGTCTAACAACGTATAACAGACATTAAGAATAATAAGGGTAAAACTAAGCTAAACCCATAGCTTAGACGTATTAATTAAGTTAAGCATTTTACAGATTTCGATATCTAAGTGATTTACTGTGCGGTATCTTTAGATATTAAGGATAGGTAGGCAGATGGAGATTGTACGGCTGAGAAAACAGTCCTCTAACAAGCTTAGGAGAGCCTCTACCGTGTAATGCTCTCTGCTTAAGCGTCCTGCTCGTACAGGGAGGTTAACACGGCAGTGTTATTTAAGATTAGCTGTAAGGCTGTAAATATAAAGCTAATTACACTATTCTCTACACACTTGGAACCTCGTATAATACAATAGTATATTACTGTCTGGAAACGAGTGGTTAAGTATATCTTCCAGACGATAGCTTTAGACGACATAAGCTAACCTCCGTATAAGTGGACTCGTCTATAAACGCTTACTTTTACTAAATTCCGATAACTTCTTTACTGTATAACAGCCCCTATCCTAGCAGATATTTCCCTAAAGGTGTTAAATCAAGCTCATCTTAACTTCTTAATTACTATTTTAAACTACTTACTCTCTAAGCCGATGTATAACAGTGTGTTACTCTTTACACTTACTGCTATAGGCGTACGAGACAATAGTGGTTAGGTTCCGCTAGAGGAGTATATTATCTTCTACTCCGCTATAGTTATAATTACTTATATACTAATCGTACAGCAATTTATATTAAAGGTTAAGGACGCTAGCGGCAAGGAGTAACTGTTTCACCTTATATGATAAAAAGTTTCCCAGTTTATAACAACTGTTTACCTAAGCAATCTTCTAACACTAATTAACTAGATCTTTAATACTCAGTCGTACAGCTTAAAAATCCAATATATTACATCTATTATAAGCTAACTTTCTTAAGTTAACAATACTGTTACTTTCCAGCAAGTGACGTTTTTTATAAATTCTTTAACTAAGATGTTACACTAAATTATTACTAAGCTTAGCTGTATAATAAATAACTTAACTTTCTATTCTATAAAGGTTGTATAACTATTTATTAAATAAAAGGATCTACATAACGATATAAGTAATAATACAGTAAGGTTCTTATTTTTCTCTCTATGCTTTCTGCCTTAGGGTTAGGCTTATTTAAAGATAAAATTATATAGATTTTACACATTACAATATTTCACTAATTTGTAATACAGAACTTAAATCCGTTTTACGCTAACTATTTTAGTTAATTAGTTAAATATTCTTAAAAAGTGTAAGTTTTTCATTTTTTCACTTAAAACGCCCCACTTTAGAACCCTACCTAAGTAATAACCTAAAACAGTAATGACTCCACTTAAGCAATAACTTAAAGCAGTTTAACTTACGTATATACCAGGACCCCACATATACTCCACTTAAGTAATAACCTAAAACAGACAGATTCTCCACCTAAGTAATAACTAAACGCAGTTTAGTGCATGCACGTTCTACCAGCCTATTAGCCACCACTACTGCCACAGTGTACTGGCTAACAGCCATAGACTCCCCACCTAAGTAATAATTAAACGAAGCCTAGTGTATGCACGTTCCACCAGCCCACTAGCTACCACCACTGCCACAGTGCACTGGTTAAAAGCCACAGACTCCCCACTTAAGTAAAAACTAAATGCAGCCTAGTATATGCACGTTCCACTAGCTCATTAGCCATTACTACTGTTACAGTGCACTGGCTAAAAGCTACAGACTCCCCACTTAAGTAAAAACTAAACGCAGCTTAGTGTATACACGTTCCATTAGCCTATTAGCCACTACCATTATTACAGTGCACTGGTTAACAGTTACAGATTCCCTACCTATATAAAAACCAAATACACCTTTAAATATGCATATTCTAACCCCACTATAACTAATACTAACATATATAACTATTATTAATATTAGTATATAACCACTATAATACACCACTTTTATAAAACATTATTACTATTACTAATAATTATAATTATTATTATAATATATATAAAACTACCTTTTACAGTCTAATATTTTAAAAGGTGAGGGTTAATAAATTACAGCACTTTAAACCAGCTGGTTTACTATAAGGTATTTAAAGGAAAAAGAGTCTTTAAATATAAGTTAAATTAGTATATTAGTTAAATAAAAGGTAAGTGCAGATTTTAAGATTCCTAACGTTTTATATAAAGCAGATATTAATCTTAAAAGGTCTTCTTCTCCAGTTAAGTTATAAATAACTTAAAAGCCGTAAAGGTAGTTAATATAGATTACGGAACATTAAAATTTAACTTATTAAGACTTTTAATAAAAGATGGGATTATTTTAATAATAATATATATAAGGATTATAATAAGATAGTTAATTTATATATATAGGAAAGTGTCTTCCTAATATAAGAAGGTTAGATAACCTTATAAGCTGTCACTTAAGCCGGCACCGCTTAATAAAACCCTTATAAAAAGAACAGTGTAAGGAGGCAGCACACACGATACTATACATTAAACCAGGGGTGTAAAGACTTAAAACCCCTATAACTAATTAATTATTACTTAGTCTTAACAAACCTGCTTACTTATTAAGTATCTATAGGGTCACTAAGTAAAAGGTGCTTAGTAGCAGGGTGCTTAATCCCTCGCTAAGTAGAACCTCACTAAATAAGGTATAGAGTACCTTTTAGTTAACTAGTATAAATAGACATTATTGTGCCTAAAATAGTTATAAAGGACTTTTAGTTCCTCTTACTAATATTTAATTATTTATTTATATTTTACTGTTTAAACTTACCTTTATTTATTATAGTAATAATAACCTATAGTAACATTAAACTCTTATTTAAGAGTGCTAACTTAATAAGCCGTTTTTAGAACACCTATTTAGTCTTTAACGTCCTGCTATACATTCTGTCTTAACCTGTGCTAATCCTCTTAAAGCTTATAATAGGTGTAGGTTATAATAGAAGGTTATTTCCTAATGTAATAAAGCCTTTTTATAATGTAAAAAGGCCTTTTCCTAACGGAAAAAGGTCTTTTCATAGTGTAAGAAGGCCTTTTCCTAACGGAAAAAGGCCTTTTCATAATGTAAGAAGACCTTTTCCTAACGGAAAAAGGTCTTTTCATAATACAGGAAGGTGTAATATCGCCTGTTAAAAAGGACCTTTAAAAGGTAGCCTTATAATAGCCCTTATACTGCTTCTAGTGTGCTGAGCCTTAAACACCTTAAGTTACTAGGTAGTGTATTATTTAAGTTTAACACTTTAATACCCTTAAACATACATATTATCACATCTCTCAGATTTATTTATTTTAAGTTAGATACTTTTACAGCATAATCTGGAAGTTTAGTAAGTCTGTTTAGTGAACGCCATCACATCTCTTAGATTTATTTATTTAAAGTTAGATGCTTTTACAGTATAATCTGGAAGTTTAGTAAGTCTGTTTAGTAAACGCTATCACATTTTTTAGATTTATTTATTTTAAATCAGATACTTTTATAACATAATCTGGAAGTTTAGTAAATCTGTTTAGTAAACACTATCACATCTTTTAGATTTATTTATTTTAAGTTAGATACTTTTACAGTATAATCTGGAAGTCTAGTGGGTTTAGGTCTATTTAATACATATTATTATATCTCTTAGATTTATTTATTTTAAGTTAGATACTTTTACAGTATAATTTAAAAGTTTAGTAGGTCTGTTTAATACACATTAAATCCTTTTACTTTAATCCCCAGGAACATTAAAGGTTTAACTTTATTAGGGCCCTTATACGTCACCTAATAGACGTATTAAGGCCACTTCTTATTATTACATATTTAGATTGGAATTCCTATATTAAGTAACTGCTAACCTTTAATAAACGTGCCTTAAATATCGTAAGTTAGGAATTAATTAGACTCCCTTAAGTAAGATTTATAAAGTTCTTAAAGTTTTTTATTACCATCTTTTACCTAGACTCTTCTTTTTCTAATAACTCTTAGGTTTTTAATTATTTAAACCTTATCGTTAAGGTTATTATACTAATCCTTATTATACGTGTAAAATCTAGTAAAGACTTATTAATATAAGGCTACGTACGTGACTCTTTAAGCCGCACCTATTAAGATTAAAGAACCCTGCTACTTTTATTAAACATATAAAGAAACTATAACATCTTTTATATAATATATATCCTATTAAAGTAAGTCTTATATTAATAAAGAGGTAAGAGTACGAGGATTTTAATAATGTAAACCGTTTTATAGGTAGGTAATTATCTGTAACGTAACAGGTAGTTAAACCTTAAATTTACCTAAATTATTACTATATTTACAATTCTTTAATAATTACACTTTAATAATTAGGCTAAAGGTTATATATTTTATATAAAAGAATACCTTAATCCTCTTTAATCGCTTTATTTAATTTTTTAAGAGATTTGAAAAAAGGTGGTAGTATGGTTTATAATAGAGGGAAAAAGTATGTATTTTATTATATAAATTATAAAGGTTTAATATGTAAATTAACTCCTCCTCCCGTTTACATTTAAATATCCTTAAAATTAGTACATATTATAGATAATGTATAAAGAAGCTTTAATTAGAATTTAGATATATTTACATAGGAATTGTAAAAGTGTTATATTATAGAACTTTATAACGTAAACAGATATTAATATTTAAGGCACCTTTTAATATACGTATTAATAATGTTAAGTAGAGCTTCATTAAAGTAATACTATACACACATTATATATAGAGAGATATAAATAAAGGCTTTACATTATTAATAAACTAGTTAGTTTACTAAAACGACTGCTTTAATTAATTTAATAACTATAGCTTATTAAATAGTCTTAAAAAAGGTAATAACGTAACATTATTAATCGTTATAATTATAAAAACACGGATAATGGACACCCTATTATTATCCGGAGCTAATGTTAAAAGATCACCCTAAATTAACTATAAGGGGAAGAAGGTTTTCCAGAAAACGCGAAAAGCTACACACTAACAGATTACCGTTATTAAAGAGTAATATATTAAGCTGCTCCATTAATAAGTTCACGTAACTAATACTTATTATTATAACTAGCTTAATAATATAATATAATTTATCCTAAATTATACGCTATTAAGGAGGAAGTGAGAGTAATTAAAAGAGAGTAAAACTAATATAACGTAGTTAACTGGGTGAAAAGGTAATGTAAAGGCGTTTTTATAAGACTATTAATTAACTACTAGTAACCAGCCCCCTTATAAACATAAACACAGATAACTAACCCAGCTACTAGCATCGCTGTAAATAGCAGTCTTCCTTTACTATATACGCTATTATTAACTCTACTACTATGTCTAACTGCCGTTAATAACCTACCATAAAGCTACTTTTAGTAACTATTCACTATGCTTATTAAGAGAGATAATACCAGTGTAACCAGACTAACAGTATTAATACCAGATCTTGTCCTGGCCAGTCACCCCTATATTAGGTCCCTACTATTACAGTAACTTATATATAACCAGTTTAAGTTTTTACTTATAATACTTATTATTAATAAAAAGGAGGGAGGGAGAGTAATACCAGTGTAATAATAAGTACGCTTCCTAAGTAATATACCTATTATATTATAACCTTTTTAACCAGATATAATAACCAGCACTAGCCACCTACTTATAATAACCATCTATTATAATCGTAATATAAGAAGATATAAATTAACTAACCTGAAATGTCACTAATAGTAATAATTAATATAAATAAGCTGGTGTTAAAGGGGGTAATTAAGGACCTTTTAAGGAAATATAGGTAAAAGAGATATACCTCTTAGAATTTAAAGAGCCTTTAAACAGTGGCTACTTTAATAACGTTTTCCCTAAAAACACGCTATAAAACCTCTCTTAACAGGTTACAGAACGTGAGACTGTGGAGGCAGAACTTGTGGTGATGTTATATAATCGGCTATTATTAAATCCTGCTATGTAACTGCCAGTTAGGGTTAGGAATAATAAGGACCTAAAGCGCTAGAAAAATAAAGAAGTTCTTAATAGTAAGAAAACCCTTAAACTAACTAGTAAAAAGGTGTTATTAAAGGCGGTAATAATCGGCTTTTATAATATCTGTTTAATAATAACAGGAAGCTGTAACAGCTTATAACTTAATAACTTATTATAACAGTAACACCTGTTAGCACTACAGTCACTAACCCTCCTGCTAATAGTGGCTAACATATAAAATAACTGTAACTAAACGGAAGAAAGCGATAACCTATCGTAATATTCACAGCCTACCTTATTAGCTGCTAATAACTAATATACAGGCAGGTTATTATTATCTACCTTATAACAGTCTTACCTTACTTAACGTATATTAACTAGCACTTTTAATATTTATAATATAATAGTAAGGGTAAGTACCAGGCTGCCCTACTTTTAACCCAGCTTACCTACTCTTATCACCACCTAGTAACACTAACTCTTATTTACACTATAACCTCCCCCCTTACTACTAGATAATCTTACATTATAAAACAGTAATAAAGGTAGGGCTAAGAGTATCAGCTAGGTTAGTAAAGGTAGTGGAAGTGGTAGCCTATTAGGGGATAATAGGAGTAGCAGTAGGCTATTACCATTTAAAGGTAATAAGGGTACATATAATACAATATACGTAAGTATGTCTAGGACTCGACTAAGTGGTTTTTTAAGAGTACGTATGCGTTATATGGACTTATCAGTTTATAGTCTTCTATTGGCTCTGACGAGCGAAAAGCGGGTCTGACGAGCGAAAAGCGGGTCCATTTTCACATAAAGTAGGTCTTTATTCCATCCCAGCTAGGACGAAATGGATTAACAGTTATATATATTAATATGTTATACTCTTTTATGCAGTTCGTCCTAGCTGGGCCGACTTAGGTCTCATTCTAAGCCCGTAAGTTAGCTTAGTATGCTGACCTTTTTAGATTACGTTATAACGGGTTCTATTCTAGCTAGGTTAAACTGAGTCTAACTTTAAGCTATGAGACCTAGTGAGTATGCTTACCCTTTCGGATTACACTACACTAGGTTTTACCCTAGCTAGGCTAAACTGGGTCCGAATTTAAGTTAGTAGGCTAAGCTATTATGTTTATCCTTTTAGATTACATTATACTATATTTCACCCTAGCTGGGCCGAACTAGGTCTTATTTGAAGTTAGTAGGCTGGCTTAGTCTGCTTATTATTTTAGATTACACTTTTCCTGATTTCCACCCTAGCTATACTAAACTAGGTCTAATTTTAAGGTAGTAGGTTAAGCTGGTATTTTAATAACTTTAGATTATACCTTCCTTAACCTTCACTACAGTTAGGCTAAATTAGGCCTAAACTGAAGTTTAAAATTCACTTTATAATTGTATACACTAATTAATTTAGACTAGTTTACAGTTTATAATAATTATATTATATTAAATAATTACTTATATAGCTAAGAGCGAAATTAGCGTCCTATCGCTTATATTCTTCTTATATAAAATAAACGTACAGACGCGAATAAGAGCTGTATAGATTTATTTTTATTTACACAGTTTACTTATAAGTTATGGATAGGTACTTTTTCCGAAAGACGGACTTATAATTTTACTAATCCAAAAGAGTCATCCCGAATTTAAGACTAAAGGCAGCTATAAATACAGGAAGTAATATATTATCTCGCTTCTCTGCTGACAGCAACATCGCTAATAACATTATAACTGTAATGGTATTAAATTTTACTTTTTATAAGCGTAATTTAATTTAAACTATAATTAATAGTAAGCTGTAAGGTAATAATAGCTTAAAAGATAACGAAATAGCAGAAATAACTAGCTGTACTGCTTATACGGTATACTGTATCCGATTAAACTTACTCCGCTTTAGAACGACTACAGCACTACTAAACAGTACCGGCCGACCGAAGACCGTCGCTCCTTTTATACTAACCGCTTTATACGATTAGCTCTCCCTTAATCTATATATAAGGCTTAAAGATATAGCCGCTTTCCTCTGAAATAAGTTTAATGCCGATATAACACGCTTCAGTATCAGCAGAGCGTTAAGGGAGGTTAAGTAGTTAAAGAAATATACGTAAAACGTTACGCGTAAACGTAATACTGATTTATATAATAAGTATATGCATAAGATATCGTTTCTCCGTACTGACTAACTTGTTTTTATAAACGAGTTAGGAGTAGACAGAAGCATCGGGATTAAACAGAAAGGCTAGGCTCCCTGGGGAAAGCAGCCCCGTTAGATTAAGCGCTTTCACTAAGGCTAAAGGTTCTAGATCCTCCCAGCTTATACTCAAGACGGCATTATACATTTCTAGGTATATAAAGGGTTAACTAATGCTAAGATGTTCGAATACTTTATCGAAACACTTCTACCGTATTACGGTAAGTAGCCTAAGCCTAAATCTGTCTTAGTTATAAATAATACGTTATTTCACCACTTAGAGAGAATGCAGTAGATATATAACGATATAAGCGTTATACTACTTTACTTACTGCTTTACTCACTAGACTTAAACCTAATCGAGGAATTCTTTAAAGAGCTGAAGATATATATTAAGTAAGTTTAGGATAAACATGTAGGATTTATTAAAGACAACTTTTCCTCTTTTTTAAAAGAGTGTGTTAAGGTTGTAAGTGGCCGAAAGGTAAGCGTAAGGGGCCACTTCTGTCGAGCTAGGATCTCGATTAATAAGCTATCAGAGGATTCCGCTTAGCATAATATAGTATATTATACTAACACAAATTAAAACTATTATTAGCAATTACTTACCTGGTTATTACAACCACCTAGATTATTATAATTCTAGCCCTGTAAGAGGGTAGGTATTACTGTGTTTCGTCACTAACTTCAGAAGAGATAACATTAGTAAACACAAAACGCGAAAGGCATATACACATTATCTTTAGAGAGATAGTTTTAGAAAATATCAGTTTAATTCCATAAGCAGCTTAATATAGATAAACGTTTAAATAAATAGGTTTAGAAAAGCAATACTGATTTCAATCTTTACAATTAAGTAAACTATTTAAGATACGTTATACTAATTAAGAAATGCATTTACGTCTTAGACAAAACGTTATATTATACCCCCTAGCACTCCTCGCTTAATATAAAACTGTGCATCATTATCCTCGTAAACCAGCTTAAAGCTAAACCCCTTATCTAATGTTAAGTCGTAAGTTAATTAATATTACTGCTTTTAATCCTTACGTTTAACTTTAGAATAATGTTATTTACAGTAAGCCTTAACTATATCCTCTCGGAATCTAAGTATACTAAGAGAAAGCGGCCGAGAGGATACATATATTACTAAGTAAGATCTAAATACATTTAGATTAATCAAGGTTTAGCTAAAAGCAGTAAGGATATAATTGTTAATAACTATAAGTTAGCCGGATAGATAAAAGCTAGAGTTTTATTACTTCCACTTCCCTTATAGATACTGTTACTCCTTAATATATAACTGCATCTGAATATCTTAAGGAACGTTATTATATTTCTCCAGTTTGCAGCCCTACTGTACGGACTTGATAAAGCTTCTTAAGTAATAGCCTATAAGTTTATAATGCTTCTTCGAATCAGGATCTTACTAGCAGTAAGGTCTACAATCGCACGGGGGTTTTAAGCACCTTAAAATAGTGTACACCTGCCTCTAGGCGTCCAGTATACTAGAGACTACCTGCTCCGCATCAAACTAAGTATCTCTCTCTGCGAGCTGTATTACAGTAGCCCCCTATCTAGCGGTACAGGCCGTTTTCCCACTTTCCATATAATTAAAGGAGACGTTAACCCTTAAAGTTTTACTAATATGGAGAAGGTGGCTCTACCTTTAGAGTTATCTCTCCACTACCAGCTAGTTAATCTACAACTCTTTAAAATACTTTATTATATCCCTCTTAGAGCAATCGTTTACAAAGATAGTAATCGTGGTTACATTAGCTTTATATAACTTACCGGTCGATTGCACGATATTAGCGATCTTAAATACTAACTCCTTATTCTAGAAATCACTTAAAGCTATTATAAGGATATCTTCGGTTTGCTTTGCAGCTGTTCTCTTATTTAGTGTTAATTTCCATTCTATAATGTAATATATGTAAAAGGGCAGGTATTCTTCGTATAACTAGCTTAGAACCTAGTCTTTATATAGTATGAAGGGGAGTGTCTTTTAGGCAGGCTGTAACGCGCTTTATTAGGGCGGTATCGCATTACAAATACGTTAACTTAGGGAACTTGCGACATTACTTTGTTTACGTTACAGCTCGTCACTACTGGACTAATTATTTATAGAGTTGTCGGAATCTATTACCCGAAAGATGCAGAGTGAAGGCAGATCGTGCGAGAGTGGTAATCTTTGTTCTCTGCGAAAGATAAGTTATAAAAGGATACGTGTCCTCTTTAGCACTTATTACGTACAAACGCACTTTAATTACCACTATATATTAACACTATCGTTACTTAACATATTCACTTCCGTTATGATGGGTTAAAGAGATAATCGTGCCTTCTCGAAGTAAAGTACGTAATACACTTATTATTAATAGAAAATACTAGAATTTTTATAATATCTATAAAATAACTTATCCTCCTAGACCCTTTTAGTGTTAAATTAGAAAAGAGAAATATAAAGGATGGAGTGAGAGAGACTTAAAATGTATTAAATATATTGTAAGAAGCTAATTGTGAAAACTTATCCCGATTTACAGCCGATAGATATTATCTGCCCTTAGATATCAGAATATAATAAACAGTATTCCGGTAGTAACTATAATACGTTCCGGTTATTATAAATAATCTAAGTTTAGTTGTGCCTTAAACTATATCCATTCCTCCCTAGATTATCCGGTAAGAAAGCGACTGAACAAACTAAGCTATTATACCCTTCAAGTGTCTTAAAGTATTACCTTAAGGCAGGATCCCACTTAATAATTTAGTTGCTTAATCCCGATATAAGCCACTAGCTATCTAGTAAGAAGGTAATTGACCGAACTAAACTACTGTACCCTTTAAGTGTCTTAAGGCATTACCTTAAGGCAAGATCCTAGATCTTAATAATATTATTATCTAATCCTAATATAAGCTACTAACTATCTGGTAAGAAAGTAACTAAGTAAACCTAACTACTATACCTTTCAAATATCTTAAGGTATTACCTTAAAGCAGGATCTCAGATCTTAATAGTTTAATCGTATAATCCCGATATAAACCGTTAACTATTTAGTAAAAAGGCGACTGACTAAACTAGGTTACTATGTATTTTAAGTGTCTTAAGGCATTACCTTAAAGCGGGATCCTAGATCTTAATAGTTTAGTTGTGTGATCCTGATATAAGCTGCTAACTATCTAGTGAGAAGGTAACCGATTAAATTAAACTATTATGCCCTTTAAATGTCTTAAGGCATTGCCTTAAGATAAGATCTTAGATCTTAATAGTTTTATCGTCTAATCCTAATGTAAGCCGCTAGCTATCTGGTAAGAAGATAACTAATTAAACTGGGCTATTGTGCCCTTTAAGTGTCTTAAGGTATTACTTTAAGGTGGGATCTTAGATCTTAATAATCTAGTTATATAATCCTAATACAAGCTACTAGCTATCCGGTAAGAAGGCAACCGACTAAACTAAACTATTATGCCCTTTAAGTATCTTAATTATATTATCTAATCCTAATCTAAACCGCTAGCTATCTAGTGAGAAAACTGACCGAATTAGGCTATTATGCCCTTTAAGTATCTTAAAGTATTACCTTAAGGTAGGATCCCACTTAATAGTTTAGTTATTTAATCTTAATATAAGCTGCAGGATATCTAATAAGAAGGCAACTAACTGAACTAAGCTATTATGCCCTTTAAGTATCTTTAAGCATTACCTTAAGGCAGGATCTTAAATCTTAATAGTTTTGTTATCTAATCCCAATATAAGCCGCTAGCTATCTAGTAAAAAGGTAACTAAACAAACTAAGCTATTATACCCTTTAAAAGTCTTAAGGCATTACCTTAAGGCGGGATCCTAGATCTTAATAGTACTGTTGTTTAATCCTAATGCGAGCTGCTAGCTATCTGGTAAGAAGGCGACCGACTGAACTTAGCTATTATACCTTTTAAAAGTCTTAAGGCATTGCCTTAAGGTGGGATCCTAGATCTTAATAGTACTGTCGCTTAATCCTGATGCGAGCTGCTAGCTATCTGGTGAGAAGGCGACTAACTGAACTAGGTTACTGTACCTTTCGAGTGTCTAGAGGCATACATTCCAACCTGCTTCTAGTACTGGCTTTATGCTAATCTAACTAGGTTCTTCCGCTTTAAATTTCTTTTTTACTAGACTGGAAGCTGGTGTAAATATAATGGCTGATATATACGCTTAGAGAGGCGCTTATTCTACTATCTATCGGCAAGATAGAGCAAACTAGTGTGTATCCTGGATAAGGTCTATTAGTTAGCCTTAACTAGTATCTTTGTTAAACTGACTTTCTGCAGTTAGTAGCCTCTTTATCTTTAGAATTTTCTTTAACAAACAGTTAGATATTGGTTTATAAAGTAAAGTAAATCGATACGTGTCCAGAGTAGGTATTTTTAACTGGGTTCGACTAGTAGGTTCTTATATCTGTTTAGTCTAATTTTCTAACAGTTAATAGTGTTTTCCACACTATAAGACTCTCGAGCTAATTTATAGTAATAATACCTGCCGATATAACTTAGAGTAAACTAAGAGCTTTAAGCTAATAAAGGAACTTTTTCTTAAAGAAGATCTAAACCACATCTTATATATTACGTTATATTATATATTTATTGGAAATCGAATCGTAAAGGTAATTAACCTAGAAGACGCATAAGTATCGTACCATGTGCAGTGGGTCTAGAAACGGCGTTTAAACCTTATTAATTAGGAACCCTAGTACCTTTAAGCTGTACATATCGCGCCGCAATACTGTTAATATTATATTAAGCGAACTTAAGAAGATAATACGGTTAATAACTTTTATTCTTTAAGGGAAGATCTTATTGAAAGCCTTTCGAGAATCTAAGTGTATAGCTTTTCCTTATAGAAAGTCTTTAGCTAATTAATGGACGAAATAGACAATTTGCTCTTAAAGAATCAAAAATAAGCTGTAAAGCTTTATAAGTTCTTCGAGATACTGCGGATTTTCTCTAATACTGTCTAGCATCTCGATAAGGGTAAGAAGTTTAAGAAAGCTAACAGGTCGGCAAATAACGGTAACGGTAGCGAGAATTTGCTTATAAAGATCTATACTATCTACGTTATCGATATATTTTATTATTTACATATATAAAGAATCTAACCCTAAGGGGAATGCGTGTAGCTTATCTAACGTTTGCTATCTACGAACGTTTAGGTTGGTAAGTGCTTAGTAGATTAACGTTACTTAAAGGAAGGTCCTATCCGCGTTAGAAGAGAGATATTAATGTACAACACTTTCTATTTTGTTATCGTAAGCTTTTAGTCCTAAAAGGTATAGAACCTTATGCCGAATAAATGCATTAACAGCAGTAGTGACGGATTTAACGTTTAGCTCGAGGTTAAGTCTAAACTGTTATATAACAGTTACTAACTGTTCTTTAATCTACACTAAGTTACAACTAAAGATAACCCATTTAACGCGAGTAAATACTAACGATATTTAAGCGATTAAGCTAAGAAGGTTTTATTAATTAATAATATATTTGTCTAAAGTATTAATTATTAAGTAAGTAACCTTTAAGTTCGGATTTTCTAATATCTCTAATAAAGTCTTCGATAAGACGATCTATACTATAGTGTTATTAGAAGTATATATATTCTCAGGCAGATAAGACAGGAGACGCGGTTAACGTTATATAAGGAGGTAAATTATCCCCCACAGTATAATAGTTACGTTATTAATATGTAAGTTGGTAGCTTAGTAGAGGAAATATACTAAGTTATTACTTTCAGTAATAACACGTCGTTTGAGTTTATCAATAATACTATATAATAATATAATCTTCCCTTTACTAAGATCTCCCTTAATCCACAGAAGTCGACTGCTTAAGTTATAACGCTATCGCAGAAACTTAGGGTTATCAAAGACTTAGCAGTAAACATCAGCTAACAAACTACCTTTTACTAACTTAATACGCTCCTTCTTATAGTATAGGTCTTGCAGATTAACGGACTAGAGTTTTACTAAATAGTAAGAATTCTTATTAATCTTCTCTTATAGCTAATTAAATACCTTTTCTTTTCCTTTACCGTATATAACTAATATATACACGTCAAAGATTCCAAATAGCAAGTACACCTTATCTTCCTTATATTTTATCTCACGTTTCTCAATCCATACCTTTCGTTTATTAACACTAAAATTAGATAAAGGGCTACCCTAAAGGGCTCTAAGGGAAATTCCAGTTCTATCGTAAATTTCTTTTTCTAAAGACTTCTTATCTCTTAAGCGCTTACCCTCTTTAGAGAAGAATTCGACAATTGTAAGAGCAATAAGCTCTTAGAGGGTCTATCCCTAAGCAAACTATCTGCTTTATTAAATATCCAGTTTCTAATCGGCACCGTTAGCCTCCTGATAGGTCGAGACGTCTGTTAGGTAGACGTAACATTTCGCTACGCTACAGTACTAACTAAATGTGGAGTTAAGAGCGTGCTGAAGCTTAACACCGTTAGACTTATTAATACAGTATATATTAACCTAAAAGAATTTTAACCTATTACGTTTAGCTTAATCTTTATAAAACCGAAGCTTAGCGTAACCTGGTTTGTTTTTCGCTATACTGTCCGCTAGGTCTTTAAAGAGCACCTCTTCGTCTTCCTTCTATATATGTGAAAGTATTACGTAAAGTGGAATCTTAAGGATCGTATCGTTCGGGAGGTTTATTAAGTAGAACTCGCTAATATTGTCGCGTTCTAATAGTCACATTATATAAGACCGCTAGGCTCAGCTCTCCCGTCAGTTATTTATATAAGTGTTTGGCAGTAAAGAAAGGCAAGCAGGCGCGCGAGCGGACAGCTAATATTCGCAGAACTAAAAGTATAGTAAATTAGCAGGCGAAACTAAAGTAGTTACTAAGCAGATAAGAACTACTTACCACAAGTAGTTATCGAAATTCGTAGTGTAAATCTTAGTTAGTTTAATTAAAAGTGTCGAAAGTAGTTTACTATTATTATCGTTATTAAAGTCTTTACCTAACTCCGCACGTTAAGCATTTTATCTACGTTAACACCTAGCGGGTAAGCGCTAATCGCACATAATTCGAGGCATCTTCATTAACGGTGTTTCCACCAGTATATATTAATTATATCCCTTTAAAGCGTAGTTACGTAACGTAAAAACTACTTTACTAGGTAGAAATTTAAGACGAGTACGTAAGAAATGTATAATGTTATTATCTAGGTAGGCGAGTAAAAGGCATGTTTAAACTGTAAAGGAGAAATGCCAGCCTGCCCTAAAAGTTAAGCAAGTACCTTCCCTACGTTATTACACTATAAGAGAATAACATAAGCGCTACGTTACCCTATTTACTTAGTGCTACTTTATAATACCTGTACCGATATAACATTAATATATAAAAGTGGAGAATGTTAGCTAATTTTTTAGCGTCACGTTATACCTTAATGTTTCTTAAGTACAGCTAGTCCGTGTGTAAGCACATTGAAAGAGTGCATAGCAGATACTAATTTCGCTTTTAGCTGTAATACACAACAATATTATTATTTACCTATATTCTATATTACAGTGTTAACACATTAGTACATATAGTTTCTATACTATTCTAATCTATTTTTAAGTACCTTTACTTCCATTACTTACTAAAGTTACACCTTACGTAATGCTTTGCTTAATATAAGACCTATCTGTAATACTTTTACTGTTCCGACCATTTTATTCCCTCTTAACTATTTAGATAACTCCACATTTAGTCCTTTAATAAGGTCCTTTAGGCCTTATCCAATTGCAGTCTTATTTTAGCTTAATGAGCTTCTGAGCTCCCTAATCGCGTCGTTCTACTAATTAGAGTACTAACCTAACATAAACGATAAAACGTCCTTTACGATAGGACTTAACGTATATACACTTCTTAACTTCTTACCCTATACCTTCTATACATTAGTAAGAAAGTAAAAGTAACATCTAACACTTTTCTTCAGTCCTTAGCTACTAGCCTATACTTAATATATTCTATTTTAAATTTTAAAGAACGTTAAACTATATTAGCATTACCTTAAATAGTGGTTTAAAGCCACTCCTGCATATTTACACGTAATGTAGCTGCTCTTATTCTACCTGTAATATTATCTTAAGAAGGTTATATTAGCTGTAAATCTTATTACTTATACGTTAAGATTAGCAGGTAATGTAAGCTGCTTAAGAGAGAGACTAGATACCCCTAATAACATTACTTGGATTTGCATTAAGCTTTCTACGTTATATACTTAAGCTTTAAAGGTTAGTAAAGGTAACTATTATCAGTATACACTTATAACTAAAGGCCTTATCGATATAGCTTAAGCCTGTAAAGGGCTCCCGTTATAGTGAACTGGAGGCAGAAGTCCTGTTATTTAAATTATAGGGCCGCTTTATGCTTAATACTGCTTTAAAGTAATCCGAAATGCTGCATACTTTAACGTAAGATAAGTTTATCTTATATATCTAGGGATAGGGCTTACTTATGTAACTAAAACTAATGTTTTTAACTACACTTTAGTTTCGTGTTGTTAAACCGATATAATAGTTACATTTACATTAAGTACAGTTATACTAGAACCGATAAGCCTTATTACAGTGCAAATATCACACCGATTATAACTAAATCCGCATTTCTTCTTCCCTTTATCTTTATTAAGATACCAGCTAATAGCCTCTCGGTAATATCTAGTGAGAAATCCCCTGTTAGCTAAGTCTTTATTAACTTTATTCTTTAAAGTAATTAAGATTCCCGTTATTAAGCTTCTATCTCTTCTTATATAACTAAACATTTATAGGATATTAATGCTGTTATAAGTGCTATAGTAAATAATTAGCATCACGTTTTTAAAGTTGACTTTAAGGTTAAGTGAAGAGGTAGCGAAAATCACACTACTCTCTCGATCCTATTCTTTCAGTACCTATTCTCACTACTTTTTAATTTTCCCTATATTATACTTAAAACCTTTAAGTTTAGCTGATAAAGTCTTTATCTTATTAATACTTATTATATAGATAATAACCTTTTACTTAACTGTAAGTTAATTACAGTAAGATTTAATTAGTAGAAATGTTAGTTCTGTATTAATATAATAGAATAATATGTTTTCTTATATTATTAAGAAACGTAAAAACACTACATCCTTGCTTAGTTTAAACTTTACCCGAAATGTTACCTTTAAACAGTCCAGCACTGTATTATTAAGGTATACTCTCTTTATAGAGATTAATTTTAAATTCGATTAAATATCGTTAACGTTCTTATAATAAAATGGAATGGTCGTTAAAACTTCTTATACTTTATTTAAGATAATATAACTAACTTTATGCTTACGTTTCTCTTATGTGATATATAATAGTTAAACCTTTATTATTAATCCTTTAAGCGTTATTAATATAATTAATAAGTTATTTTCTAGTTAAGTACTTATCTTCTATATCGTTAACTAAATGTTAAGGTTATTAAGCTTTTACTTAATGTTTTCTTAAAGTGATATATTAAGCTAAATTAATATTGTTAATCTATTTAGGCTGATATAAAACAGTAATACGAAAATAAGACTCTTTCCACTTCCTGTCCCAGTAACGTAGATAATCTTATTATATCCTTCAGTAATTACGTTAAAGACTTTCTATTAGTAAAGTTAAAGCTTAAATGAACTATCTTATAATATCTCTTTAGTAACTTTCTTAGGCTTAGCTTCTCTTAGCACCTTTTAGCACCCCTCTTCTAAAATTACCTAAAGGTTAATATTACTAATATTATTATCCTCTTAGAAGTGTTTTTTAGAATAGAGTACGCTGATAATTAAGTGTTACTAATTACTGTAAGTAAAGTACTTATCGATAATACTTCCTTTAAAGGACTCCTTAATATATATAATCTAGTTAACTATTATCTTATAGCTAGCTTGTAAATCCAGCAGATTATCTGTATTATCTTACGCTTAAGCTTCTTACTGTTTCTGTGTACTGTATAGCTTATCGATTAAGGCTAGGTCTCCCTAGTACTGTCTAAATGTAATGGTAATGTGCTGCTAAAAGTGGATATTAATTGTAAAACCTAACGACTCGAACGTAATAGCTTTTAAGCTTAATATTAACTTATCTGCTAGGATTAACTCCTTTACGTAAGTGTAATAAGTAAAAAGGAACAGTAAAAGTGCTAAAGTCTTTTCTCTTTTAAGCTTAAATACTGTAATTAAATCTGTAAAAGGCAGTATAATTATTAGGTATATTACTAACAGGTAGCTTAAGTCAGATAGTAGAAAGTGTTATATATAACACTCTCTTAAGATCCAGATCCTCTTATCTCCTACAGTCCGTATAGCTATTATACTGCTGTAGATAAGAATATTCCGCAGCCCCCCTTAGCCACTGTTTACGAATTAGAAGTTTATAATTTCAAGCCGTCGAGCTAACTAACCCCTATAAATATAAATCATTGCCGATAGCTTATAGAGAAACTGTATTCTCTTCTACTTATATTTAGTAATAATTATTAAATGCAGTCTTTAGTTATTTAGCTAATGCTTTTATAAGTTAAGCGTTCGGTTAATAAATTTGAAAAGATAAGCAGTAGTATCTTCCGTCTAACTATTCTTTTAATAATCTTTAAAGCTGTAACTTAACTTATCCTAATTCTAATTGTTAAGTATTCTAGCTAATATTAGCATAAGCCTTATCTTATCCGTATTATTAAGTATTAAGTTATATATTAAGTATCGCAGCTTATTAAAGCCTTAAGTAACCACCTTTTGCAAATCTTAAGATGTAATCTTAATATAATTGATTATTAAAGTATTTTCTATCTAGTTACAGATTAAAAGCCTAATCTTATTACATATAATATAACTAGTAATACCTTCTGCCCACATAGCCTAACTCATTAGCGTCAAACTTCTACCCAGTTTTTTAAACGCTATTAACTCTATATTGCAGCTTACTGCATTTAGAATATCCTTAAGACCTGATATTGTTAAAAACCATTTTAGAATCTCACAGTTCAACCTAGCTGGGCTGGAAAAGGCTAACGAATCCCATTCTTTTGCCATTTCGGTCTAGCTAGATCGAAAAACCCTAACGAATCACATGTATTTTACCAGTTCGTCCCAGCTATATTAAGGCAGTACCCTTTAGTAATATAATTAACGGTTATTATTAAAGCTTAACCTAGCTATAGCTAAAGTGGTAAATAATTACACTAGTTATAAACAGAGTATTAAATACAGTATACGTTTAAATAGAAACCTTAATACTAATAATCTAAAAGCTAACATTAAAAAACAGAGTTTAACTTAGCTGTAGCTAAACAGGTAAAAAGTAGTAAAACTTACAGTAGATAAGCTACTCTACATACTGTCGTCTTTCTTCTCCGCAACCTTGTGAGCAGCTCTTATATAAATGATAAGCCTTACAATCTTAAGTGTCGCTTTAAGTGGGGTTAAACTGTTATATTAGCTAGGCGTCTTCTATCTTCCGTTATCCAGCTATATTCTTAATATTATAAGACCCGAAACTACTACACTAGCAAACTCCGAATCTCTAAGCTTATAATTTAATATAGTTTAGATAACGTCTAGGATAATCTCTTATCGCTTATCCAGCTTATAGTTTTAAATTACTAACACTTAACTTATCGAAGTTAACTGTCTATTAATTAATATTATTAGTTAATATCTAACACTGTTAACGCCTAACATGTTGGTCTGCTTAGTAGCTATTCTTATTACGTAAGTTATTAGCTTTTTCTAGATACTAACGTATCTTATAAGTATATTATAACTAATAGTGTTAAACACGTTATTATCTACAGGCGCCTTTTAATTAATATTAACATTAATTAGAAGACTAGCACTTTAGAGAAGTTTCTACACTTACTTATATAACTCCTACAGTAACTTAATAAATAAGATAACTTATAAGTAGACATTTAATTCCCACTTATTATCCTTAAGGAGCTATAAGAGATCTATAATAGTAAAGCTGTCTAGATAGTCGATAAACTTTATATCTTTTAACTACTTATTTAGCTTATAGTCTTAAGCCTTAACAACAGTTACCTTAACCTTAACAGCCTTAACCTACACCTTCATATAAAGGGTTAGACTAACTCTCTTGTAGTTTACTAACGCTTACTCCTTAAGACGTACATATTGTAAGATCTTATTTGAGATAAAGGTTATAAAATAGACGTTACTGATAATAAACTTCTTAGCTTTATCTTTATACTTATCCTTATAATATTCCGGAACTTACCTTTTGTCTAGTGTGACGAAACTGTAATATCTATAACTAAAGCCGATACCGCGTTCTAAATTTAAACTATTAATAAAGTCTATATTATTAACGAATCGTCGAG
>Ga0247781_1000070_pt1 | contig 27927 bp, 22 predicted proteins | sample UWRJL184509B5_FD_179922 | JGI IMG/M metagenome (GOLD analysis project Ga0247781, IMG submission 179922) | Plant litter microbial communities from Arlington Agricultural Research Station in Wisconsin, United States - UWRJ-L184-509B-5 | ecosystem: Environmental > Terrestrial > Plant litter >...
GCGACCACCGTGACGTGGGGTCGGGGGCTCGGCCTCCAGGCAAGCACGTGAGGCACCCCGGTCTGCGCACTCTGCAGACAAGGAGTGCCGCAACGAGCCCCGGTCGGGATCGAACCGACGGGTAGTCACGGGTCATGCACCGCGGGTGGATGCCGGTCACCAAACACAATGGATAGACACCGTGCACAAGGGTTTCCTCCTCACGGCGGTTCTTGTGGGTTTACTCACGGCGGGTTGCAGCACATCGACGACGCGCGATCCGACCACTCTCAGCCCATCGACCGTGATCACAGTCGCACCTTCAGAATCGGAAGTGTCACCGCCTGCCAGCGCGCCACCTCCTGGCAGCAGCCTGGCGGGTAACGCCGCTGGTCTCACCCAACCCTGACACCCAGGGCTCGGCGGTCAGCTCGCTCGCCCGGCCGCCGTTGTGGATTGTCGATTAGCGGATTTCACATCAGCAGCAGAGTCTTGCCCAGGGCAACGCGGTTCTCAACCGCCCTGTGGGCGTCGGCGGCACGCTCCAACGGGAAGGTTTGGCCGATGACCGGACGGATAGATCCGGTCGCGGCGTGCGACATGATCTGTGTCGCCCACCGTTGCACGTGGGGGCGGAAGTCGAAAAGCTGCTCGATACCGATCACCTGCACGCCTCGATCCCGGGCCTCCACCGTGTCGACCTGGGTTACCTCCCCGCTGGATGCGCCGTGCACAGAGAACCGGCCGCCGCGAGCTGTCGCCTCGAACGCGGCCCTACCGATCTGACCACCGACGCCATCGAACACGACACTCGGCCCGGAGCCACCGGTCGCCTCAAGCACCCGCTCGGTCCAGCCCGAGTCGGCGTAGTCGATAACGGCGTTGGCGCCGAGCTGCCGGACCAAATCCAACTTCCTCGGTCCACGGGCCGCGCCGATCACCTGGGCGCCCGCCGCGAGACAAAGCTGCACCAGCAGGGTGCCCACACCACCGGCCGCAGCTTCGACCAGGACCCGGTCACCAGTCCTGATCCCGGCCCGCTCGAGGAGACCCTGCGCTGTACTGCCGTCGCTGTACAGCGCGGCCGCCTCCGGCAGACCCAATCCGTCCGGCACGAGGAACAGATCCTCGGCCATCGCCACGGCCCGCTCAGCGAAGCCGCCGGCATCACCTGTACTGGCGACCACCCGCCGGCCCAGCCAATCCGGATCCACCCGTTCCCCGGCCATGATGACCAGCCCGGCCACCAAACCACCGGGCACATACGGCAGCTGAGGCCGGTCGTGCCACCTGTCCACACCCCGCCGGACCTGAGTCTCAACAAAAGTCATGCTCGCCACCGACACATCGACCACTACCTGGTCAAGTCCAGCAACCGGATCCGGAGCCTCACCCGGAACCAGTACCTCGGGACCACCGAATCCCATCGCCCGCACTACCCGCATCGACCTGCTCCATCCGCTCACCAGCACCACGGAGGATGATGAAACATCAAGCGTGGTTGAGGTCAACGGCGCGAAATCGAACTACGTGCATGCGTGTCCGGTCGTACGGCGGCCACTGATGACCCGTCCCGTTTTCCGGGCGGGAGCCGTGCACGTCGTGCACTGGACGCCTCTGACCTGGTGATATGCGGATCGCGCTACGCATCCATCGGGCCTGTAGACGGGTGCTGTGCGTGCGGCGCGTCCCCTCTGCCGGAACCTGTGGGTCATGGTCTCCGTAGGTCAGGGCCGGTGGAGCCCCCGGTCGGGATCGAACCGACGACCTCCCGTTTACAAGACGGGTGCTCTGGCCAACTGAGCTACAGGGGCGGGACGGGCGGGTGCCAGCATACTGGCTGGGAACTTGGCGGCCACCTTGGCATGACGCGGAAAAAGATTTACGTTTACGGGGCTATTCCTCCACTCGGATCGTCCGGCACGTTCCTGCCGGTGGGAAGGAAGTCTTTTCAGCATGGCTACCGTTACTTATGACAAGGCGTCGCGGATCTACCCGGGCTCTGATCGCCCGGCGGTCAACGAGTTGAATCTCGAGATCGGCGATGGAGAGTTCCTCGTCCTGGTCGGCCCCTCCGGTTGTGGCAAGTCCACCAGCCTGCGCATGCTCGCCGGCCTGGAGGATGTCGACCGCGGTCGCATTCTGATCGAGGGCAAGGACGTCACCAACCTGCCGCCGAAGTCGCGCGACATCGCGATGGTGTTCCAGAACTACGCGCTGTACCCGCACATGTCGGTCTACGAGAACATGGCGTTCGCCCTGAAGCTGCGGAAGACCTCGAAGGCTGAGATCGACCGCCGGGTCAAGGAGGCCGCGGCTCTTCTGCAGCTCGACGAGTACCTGTCGCGTAAGCCGAAGGCGCTCTCCGGTGGCCAGCGTCAGCGTGTCGCGATGGGCCGCGCGATCGTGCGCGAGCCGCAGGTGTTCCTCATGGACGAGCCGCTGTCGAACCTTGACGCCAAGCTCCGCGTCCAGACCCGTTCGCAGATCGCGACGCTGCAGGCCAAGCTCGGTGTCACCACCGTTTACGTGACGCACGACCAGGTCGAGGCCATGACGATGGGCCACCGTGTGGCCGTCATGCTCGACGGTGTGCTGCAGCAGGTGGACACCCCGCGCGCGCTGTACGACACGCCCGGCAACGTATTCGTCGCCGGCTTCATGGGCTCGCCGGCCATGAACATCAAGACTGTTCCGCTGACCGAGTCGGGTGCGACGTTCGGGGCGCTGCAGGTGCCGCTGACCCGTGAGCAGGTCGCGGCCGCGCAGAACGGGGGCGGCAAGGTCACCATCGGGTTCCGTCCCGAGGCAGCCGACGTGGTGTCGGAGTCCGAGGGTGCGCTGCCGATCGTCGTCGACCTGGTCGAGGACCTCGGTTCGGACGCCAACGTCTACGGCCACTCCGACCTCGACGGGGTCTCGGAGCGGTTCGTCGTGCGCACCGAGCGCCGCAGCATGCCGAGCATGGGCGAGACCATTTACATCAAGCCGCAGACGACCGCCCTGCACGTCTTCAACGCGGAGACCGGCGCTCGCATCTGATCGACTGAACGGTAGTCAACGCTGCGTGGAGCCGGGCGGCTTCCCTTCGGGGAGGCCGCCCGGCTCCTTGTTCCGCGTACTTGTTACTCCGTAGCACGAACCTATCGGTCACCCGCGTCATGCTACGACGTGCGGACGAGAACCTTAGGGTGGCGGGCATGCGGATCGAGCGGATTGTCGATGCGTCGGCGGTGCACGAGGCGGCGGAGCTTTTCGACGCGCCGCCGTTGGCGGCGGCGACCGAGCGTTTTCTGGCTGAGCGGGGACACCATCTGCTGTTGGCCTACGACGACGAGGGCCGGGCGGTCGGGATGATCACGGGGGTCGAGATGACCCACCCCGACAAGGGCACCGAGATGTTCGTGTACGAGTTGTCGGTCGCTCCCGAGGCGCGGCGGCGCGGTGCCGGGACCGCTCTGGTGATCGAGCTCGCTGCGATCGCGCGGCGCAACGGCTGTTATGGCATGTGGGTGGGGACCGAGCCCGGCAACGACGCCGCGATCGCGACCTACCGCCGGGCGGGCGCTTCCGAGGAGGCGGCCTTCATCTTGCTCAACTGGGATCTGATAGCGATGACCCATGACGCCGAGAGTCGTCGCGCCGCTGACCCGATCGGCTGAGCAAGTCTGCCCGAAAGGTCAAACGAACACAGAGTGGCGTCCGGCGACGGACAAATGGTTTCGCATGCCTCTATACGTGGAGACCTTTTCGTGACCTGCCGTGACGCGGCCGGAAATGATGCCTCGACCGAAATATCACGGGCTCGTCACAAGGTCATCGACCATAGTGACTTCTATCTCGATCGATCAGAGGATCCGAGGATCGCACCCAGTGAACCCCCGCTGGGTGCCTTCCTTCCGGAGGACCCGTACGTGAGACAACAATCCACATGGGGCCGGCGAACGTTCACCTCAATGCTGGCTGTCGGCGTCGCCGCCGGCGCCGCGATGAGCGGATCGCTCCCGGCCGTGGCGGCGCCCGGCGACACTGCGGTGCCCGCCGCCCTGCAGAAGGTGGCCGAGAATCCCGCCGCCCCCAAGGAGCCGCCGGCCGACACCCTCGGTGCGCACGACGCCGAGTTGCTGGCGAGGGCCGAGGCGGCCAACCAGAAGTTCGTGACGGTTATCGTCGCCACCGAGGACGGCAAGTCCGCGGACGTCGCAGCCAAGATCAAGAGCCTGGGCGGCGTCGTGACGCGACGATTCGACCAGATCGGCTACGTGCTCGCGTCCGTCCCGATCGGCAAGGTCGTGGCCGCCGCGAACCTCGCCGGCATCGCGGCCGTCGACCTCCAAGAGACGATCAAGCTGCCCGAGACCGGCACCGACCGTGGCAAGCCGGGTCACCACCCGAAGCCGCTCGCCGTGCCCGGCCCGAAGACGCCCGCCGCGAACCCGTACCTGCCGACCGATGAGACCGGCTCGGTGGACTTCAAGAAGAAGAACCCGAAGTACGACGGTCGTGGCGTCACGATCGGCATCATGGACTCCGGTGTGGACATCGACCACCCGGCCCTGGCGAAGACCACCACCGGCGAGCGCAAGATCGTCGACTGGGTCACCGCGACCGACCCGCTGCTCGAGAACGACGGCTCGTGGCGCGCGATGCTCACGGCCGTGGCGGGCCCGACCTTCACGTTCGCGGGCGGCACCTGGAAGGCGCCGGCCGGCAACTGGCGGGTCAACCGCTTCAGCGAGTCGATCACCACCGCCTCTGACGCGGCCGGTGACGTCAACCGTGACGGTGACACGACCGACACGTGGGGCGTGCTCTACGACCCGGTCAGCCACGACATCCGGGTCGACACCAACCAGAACCTCGACTTCACCGACGACGCCGTGATGCGGCCGTACAAGGAGAAGTACGACATCGGCCACTTCGGTACGGACAACCCGGCCACCGCGGTGGTCGAGCGCATGCCGTTCGTGGTCGAGTACCGCGAGGACGTCGACCTCACGCCGGCCGGCCTGCCCGGTCAGCTCGCCGACTTTGTCAACATCGGCATCCCGGAGAGCCTGCACGCCTCGCACGTGGCCGGCATCGCCGCGGGTAACGACCTGTTCGGCAACCGGGACTTCGACGGGCAGGCGCCCGGCGCCAAGATCGTCTCGTCGCGGGCCTGCTCGTGGGGCGGCGGCTGCACCAACGTCGCGCTGACCACCGGCATGGCCGACCTGGTCATCAACCGTGGCGTCGACGTGATCAACATGTCGATCGGCGGGCTGCCCTCGCTCAACGACGGCTCGAACGCGCAGGCCCGGCTTTACAACGACCTGATCAGCAAGTACGGCGTCCAGATGTTCATCTCGGCCGGCAACAGCGGCCCGGGCGTGAACACGCTGGGCGAGCCGTCCGGTGCCACCCAGGTGGTCAGCGTCGCGGCCAGCGTCTCCGACGACACGTGGAAGTCCAACTACGGCGCGGAGACCCGCAAGCCGCTCCAGCTCTTCCCGTTCTCGTCGCGCGGACCGCGTGAGGACGGCGGCTTCAAGCCGAACATCTCCGCACCGGGCTCGGCAGTCTCGCTGTCGCCGACGTGGGAGGAGGTCGCCGGCCTGGCGACCGTGCCGTACACCCTGCCTCCGGGTTACTCGATGCAGAACGGCACCTCGATGGCCTCCCCGCAGGCCACCGGTGGTGCGGCGCTGCTGCTCTCGGCCGCGAAGGCCAACGGCATCAAGGTTTCCGCGCCGTCGCTGCGCCGCGCGATCTACTCGACGGCCGACCCGATCCCCGGGGAGCAGGTCAACGAGCAGGGCTACGGCCAGCTCAACGTGCCGGATGCCTGGAAGCTGCTGACCAAGAAGTCGCCGGTCCGCGACTACCAGGCCGCGGCCCCGGTCTGCACGCCGCTCTCCGACCTGCTGACCGTGCCCGACCAGGGTGACGGCATCTACAACCGGTGCGCTGTCTCGGCCGGTGGCTTCAAGCCGGGCCAGGTGAAGGTTCAGACGATCAAGCTGACCCGCACCACCGGCCCGAGCTACCCGGTGCTGCACACCCTGAGCTGGCTCGGCGATCGCTCGTCGTTCGGCTCGTCCCCGGTCGTCGTGCTGCCGCTGAACAAGACGGTCAGCGTGCCGGTCGTGGTGCGGGCGAAGGACGGCGTGGCGAGCGCGATCCTCAAGGTCGACGACCCCACCACCCCCGCGATCGACTTCGAGGTGCTCAACACGGTCGTCACGGGCGTCGACACCAAGAAGCCGTCGTACGCGACGACGTGGTCGGGCCGGGTCGACCGTAACTCGACCACCTCGTTCTACGTCACCGTTCCGGAGGGCGCGAAGGCGTTGCAGGTGGACCTGTCCGGCATCGCCGCCGGGTCGCAGACGCGGTACATCGCGATCAACCCGTGGGGCGTTCCGGTCGAGAGCACGGCCAGCACGGCGTGCTACACCAACTTCTCGGACGTGGCTGCCTGCAAGCCCGAGGAACGGTCGTACGAGAACCCGATCCCGGGCATCTGGGAGCTCGAGGTCGAGGCCCGGCGCACCACTCCGGTGCTCAGCAACCCGTTCAAGCTCGACGCGAAGATCCAGGGCGTCACGCTGACGCCCGAGACGGTCACGCTGCCCAGCGTCAAGGCGAACCAGCCGGCGCCGCTGAGCTTCAGCGTCAAGAACGGGTTCGGGCCGGTGACGGTCTCGCCGCAGGGTGGCCCGCTCGGCAGTGCCGACCGGCAGCGTCCGACCATCGAGGAGGGCGATTCGCAGAGGTACGAGTTCGCCGTGCCGGCCGGTTCCACCCGGCTGGACGTGGCGATCGGCAACCCGGCGGACGCCACGGCGGACCTTGACCTGTCGCTGTACCGCGACGGCGCGCTGGTCGGCTCGGCCGCGGACGGTGACTCGGAGGAGTCGGTGTCGCTGGTGAACCCGGCGGCCGGCACCTACACGGCGGTGGTGGACGGCTACGCGGTGCCGGCGGGCACCACGGCGTACGACTACCTCGACGTCTACTACAGCCCGGCGCTCGGCTCGGTCTCCGTGCCGGCTTCGCCGGTCTCGCTCGCCAACGGCGCGTCGACGACGGTCACCGGCACGGTCACGGCTCTCGCCGTGCCGCCGGCGGGTCGTGCGCTCTCGGGTGAGGTGGCCATCGTGACCGATGAGGGCGCGGTTGTCGGTCGTGGGCCGATCGCGATCACGGCAGTCACCGAGTAACAGTCCCTGGTAGGCAAGAAGCCCGCTCGGCGCTCTGCTGGGCGGGCTTCTTCGTCAGGGGAGACCGGCCCCGACCTCGACGCCGAGCACGGCCTGTTCGTCCGGCTTCTTGGCGAGCACGTCGGTGAGGTAGGACTGCACCGCGGCGGCCATGCCGACGTCGCGCCCAGCCTGCTCGGAGAGCAGCCACTTGTGCTGGATCACCTGGGTGAAGATCTCCTGCGGCTCGAGCTTGCGGCGCAGGGCGGGCGGTACGGCCCGGACCACCGGCTCGAAGACCTCGGTGAGCCAGCGGTGGGCGGCCTGCTGCTCATCGATGACCAAGCTCTCGGCCCGGTACGTGTCCAGGTCGTTGAGCAACTGCCGGGCCTGGTTCTCCTCGGCGTCCAGGCCGGTCAGGCGCAGCAGGCGGCGGGTGTGATAGCCGGCGTCGACGACCTTGGGACGGACGCGATAGCCGCTGTCCACCGTCGACATGGCGACCTCGGCCACGTCGAACCCGAGCTCGTTGAGCCGGCGGATGCGGCCCTCGATGTCGTGCCGGGCGTCGCGCGGCACTTCCTGCTCGTAGGTGACCTCGTGCCACAGCCGTTGGTAGCGGGCCACGATGTCGTCCACCACCGTCTCGGGGTCGATCGACTCGTGCAGCAGCTCGGCGGCCTCCAGGTCGAGCAGCTCGCCGAAGATGTTGAGCCGCAGGATCTCGATGTCCTCGAGGCGCTGTCCCTCGGAAAGCTTCGGATAGAGGTTGCCGGTCTCGGCGTCGACCAGGTAGGCCGCGAAGGCGCCCGCGTCGCGCCGGAACAGCGTGTTCGACAGTGAGCAGTCGCCCCACGAGAAACCGGTGAGGTGCATGCGCACGATCAACGCGGCCAGCGCGTCGAGCAGGCGGTTGAGCGTGTCGGGGCGCAGCACGTGCGAGAAGAGCGCGCGGTAGGGCAGCGAGAACTGCAGATGCCGGGTGATCAGCACGGTTTCCAGCGGCTCACCCTCGGCGTCCTCGCGGTCGGTGACGATCGCGACCGCCTCGACGGCGGGGAAGTCGATGCGCTCCAGGGCGCGCAGCAGGTCGTACTCCTTTTCGGCGATCCGTTCCCGCGTCTCCTTCAGCGCGTAGACCACCTCGTTGAGCTTCACGAATCGCACGACGTGGCGGGAGATGCCCTGCGGCAGGGCGACCAGGTGATCGGCCGGCCAGTCCTCCAGCGGGACACCCCACGGCAGATCCAGCAGCGCCGGGTCGACGAGGGCGGAAGTGATGCGCACCGAACCAGTGTGCACGCATCGCGCGGCGCGTCGCTCCAGCGGGTGGCTCGTTACACAGGTGCGAGAACGCCAGGTTAGTACGTATGTACCTGATATGACACGAATGGCGGGTTGACCAAGTGCCACTCAAGACCGGGCGACGCAAAGCAGGCATAGCGATCGGGGCCTGTGCTGTCCTGGTGCTGGCGGGCGCGGCCGGGGTGAGCGCCTGGCACGCCGCCGGACGCGACGGAAAACCGGTCGGTACGTGGCAGGACGCATCGGCCACGGTACGAGCGCCGGTGGGCGCGCACCTGGGCAGTGCCGAACGTCCCGTCGAGGCGGAGCCCGCGAGAGGCCGCCAGCAGGTCGGTGAGCTGCTTGACGTACGCAAGCAGCTCGGGTTTCTGGCCGGCCGACCCACCCGGGAGACGTTCCGCTACCCGGGCGCGTCCTATGTGAAGCTGCACTTCTCGCGGATGGCGCTGACGCCCGGCGACTACCTCACCATCTCCAACGCGGACGGGACCGAGAGCTACCGGTACGAGGCCGGTGAAGCGCGGGACGGCCGCTGGGCGATGTCGGTCGTCGGCGATACCGCCGTGCTCGAGGTGCACCGCGGCGCGAGTGACCCGGCCGGCCCGTTCGGCGTCGACGTCGACCGGGTGGCGCGCGGTTTCAGCCGTACGGAACAGAACCGGCAGCCCGAGAAGCAGCTCACCGCCCCCGGGCTCACCGGGCGTGAGGAATCCGTCTGCGGCTCGGACACCTCGGCTGACGCCGCCTGCTACCGCTCGGCCGACCCGGTGGCGTACGTGCGGTCGAAGGCGATCGCCCGGCTGCTGATCAACGGCACCGAGCTCTGCACCGGCTGGCGCATCGGCAAGCACAACCGCATGATCACCAACAATCACTGCTTCACCACCCCGGCCGGGGCCCGCGACACCGAGGTCTGGTTCAACTACCAATGCGTCAAGTGCGGCGGGTACGACGTCTACCGGCCGACCAAGGTCTGGGGTTCCGGGGTCGTCGCGACCGACCGCACCCTCGACTACACCCTGTTCACGGTCGACCGGTTCGCCGCCGTGCGGAAGTTCGGCTACCTGACCTTGGACACGAAGCGGCCGGCCAGGGGGCAGGAGTTGTACGTGCCGCAGCACCCGGCGGGGGAGCCGGCCCGGATCGCCGGGTCGCTGGGTGAGGCGGCCGGGACCTGCGCGGTGCTCAACCCCGGTTACGACGGGTACGCGACCGGGTCGGACGTGGCGTACTACTGCGACACCGAGGGCGGCTCGTCCGGTTCGCCGGTGCTGTCGCGCGCCACCGACAAGGTCGTCGCACTCCACCACTTCGGCGGCTGCCCCAACTCGGGGGTCCGGGGCGACCTGCTGGCCGCGAAGCTGGGCCGGTACCTCTAGCTTTGAGGGCGTGTCCGTCACGATCACGCGTACCCGGAACCGTCCGCTGCTCGGCTGGTGGCTCGACGCCGTCCTGCTGGCGGCGTTCGTCGCGCTTACCGTCGCGCTGAGCAAGGGCCAGCTGCTCGGGCTCGACGAGCGCGTGGCCGACTGGTCCCTGAGTCACCAGCCCAAGCCGGTCTACTGGATCGCCCGGACCCTCAACTACCTGGGCCAGGGCGGTCAGGTGCTCATTCCGCTGTCGCTGGTCCTGACCGCGGTGCTGGCCTGGCGCACGCGCTCGGTGCGGGCGGTGTTCCCGTTCGTCGCGGCCTTCGTCCTGACCTACGTGACGATCGGCCCGCTCAAGATCTGGGCCGGCCGGGCCGCTCCCGGCTTCGCCGGGCCCGACCGGGTGATCATGCACAACCCCCACGCCGAGGGCGTGTACGCGATGAGTTACCCCTCGGGACACCTCGGCAACTCCCTGGTCTGGTATGCGGTGATCGCCCTCCTGATCTCCGCCCTCCTGCGCCGGCCGTTGCGCCGTTGGGAGACGTGGGTGATCCGGGTCGTGCCGGTGGCGATCGTGTTCTGCACCACCGTTTACACCGGCTTTCACTGGCTGACCGACTCGATTGCCGGTGTCCTGCTGGGCGTCGTGCTGGCCCGCCTGATCGAGCGCATCCCGTTCGACCGGATCCCGCTGCCCGCGCTCGGCGGCTGGGCGAGGCCGGCCGGTTTCAGACCCACCGGCCGGCGCGCATGACCCGCTTGACGTGCAAGTCGGGCGAGAGCACCACGAGGTCGGCGCGCAGCCCGGCCTCGAGCGCGCCCACCTCGTCGGCGAGCCCGAGCACCCGGGCCGGGGTGGTCGAGGCCATCGCCACCGCGTCGGCCAGCGAGATCCCGGCGGTGACCGTGTTGCGCAGGGCGGCGTCCATCGTCAGCGTGCTGCCCGCGATCGAGCCGTCCCGGGCCAGCCGGGCCACCCGATCGGCCACCAAGACCTGCTGACCGCCCAGCTCGTAGGTGCCGTCGGCCATCCCGGTGGCGTCGATCGCGTCGGTGATCAGCGCGGCCTTGTCCGGCCCGGCGGTGTGGGCGGCGAAGGCCAGCGTGCCGGGGTGCAGGTGGATGTTGTCGGCGATCAGCTCGCAGGTCACCGGGGACGAGAGCAGGCCGATCACCGGGCCGGGCGCACGGTGGTGCGGCGGGCGCATGCCGTTGAAGAGGTGGGTGCCGACCGTGGCACCGGCCGCGACCCCGGCGAGAGTCTGCTCGTACGTCGCGTCGGTGTGCCCCAGCGCGGCGGCGACCCCGTTCGCGCGCAGGAAGGCGATCGCCTCCAGCGCGCCGGGCAGTTCGGGGGCGACCGTCACGAGGCGTACGGCGCCCTGGCCCAGCTCGATCAGCGCGGTCAGTTCGTCGATCGACGGGTCGCGGAGGAACTCCGGATTCTGCGCGCCGCAACGTGCGCCCGACAGGTAGGGCCCCTCGTAGTGCACGCCGGCGAGTACCCCGGCCTCGACCAGCGGTCGGTAGGCCGCCGTGGCATCGCGCATCAGCTTGAACGGGGAGCTGACCAGGCTGGCCAGCATGGTCGTGGTGCCGTGGCCCAGGTGGAACGCGGCCGCCCCGCGGGCCGCCTCGACGTCGCCGGTGGTGAACGTGTGCCCACCACCGCCGTGGCAGTGCAGGTCGACGAAGCCGGGCACCACGATGTCGTCGCCCGCGGCCCGGCCGGCCTCGACCGCCAGGATCGCCGGGCCAGCCACCTCGACGTAGCCCTCGACAACCGCTCCGGGCCGGACGATCCGGCCGCCGACGCGCGTCATCGCGGGCCCAGGTGATCGAGGGCGAGCAGGGCCGCGCCGATGCAGCCCGCCTCGTCGCCGAGGTCGGCGCGGACGAACCGGGGTGCGCGGTGGAAGCTGACCCGTTCGCGGAACGCCTCGCCCAGCGGGTGCGACAGGGTGTCGCCGGCCTCGGCCAGCCCGCCGCCGAGTACGAGCACGTCGACGTCGTAGAGGGCCTGGGCGGTGACCAGGCCGTCGGCCAGCGCCTCGATCGCCTCCTGCCAGACCGTGGCGGCGAGCCGGTCGCCCTGGCCGGCCCGGGTGACCACGTCCAGGGCGGTGGCGCCGGGGTCGCCCGCGAGCTCGGCGTAGCGACGACCGATCGCCTTGGCTGAGCCCAGCGCCTCCATGCAGCCGTTGAGCCCGCAGCCGCAGGGCGGCCCGCCGGGGCGTACGACGATGTGGCCGACCTCGCCGGCCGCGCCGTGCGCTCCGGAGTAGCCCGCGCCGTCCACGACGAGGGCGGCCGCGATGCCGGTGCCGATCGCGACGAAGAGTACGTGCCGGTGACCGCGGCCGGCGCCCAGGCGGGCCTCGGCGATGCCGCCGACCCGCACGTCGTGGCCGAGCGCGGCGGGCAGGCCGAGCCGTTCCTCCAGGCGGGCCCGGACGGGCACGTCGCGGAAGCCGATGTTCGACGACCAGACGGCCACGCCGTTCGCCGAGTCGACGACGCCGGGCACGGCCACGCCGACGGCGATCGGTTCGAGGCCGTCGGCCCTGGCTTTGTCGGCCAGCCCGGCGGCGACGTCGAGGATCGTGCCGAGAACCGCCTCGGGGCCGCGCTCGGCGCGGGTGAGGTGCCGCTCGGTGTGGTGGACCGTCCCGTCCGTCCGGACCAGCGCACACTTCATGCCCGTCCCGCCCACGTCCAGGGCGACCACCACCTGGCTCATGCTGAGCCGCCCAAGGCCCGTCCGCCCGGCCCGGTGCCGGCGCGGTCGGTCACGCCAGGACCACCGAGCGGGTCAGGTTGCGCGGGTGATCCGGATTGAGGCCCTGGCTGGTGGCGAGCAGGACGGCGACGCGCTGGGCCACGACCAGGTCGGCCATCGGGTCGAGCGGGGTGCGCCCGCCGCACCAGCTGCCGAGCGCGGCGTACCCGCCGTGGTGGCGGCTGTGCACGAAGAGGGCGCCGGTGGCCTCGACCTCGTCGGCCAGGTCGGTCGGGACGTCGCCGAAGGCCCACACCGCGCGGCGCGGGGCGGCGATCGCGATCGGGCCGTGCCGGTAGTCCATCGCCGGATAGGCCTCGGCCCAGTACGCGGCGGCCTCGCGGCACTTCAGCGCGGCCTCCTCGGCCAGCCCGACGGTCCAGCCCCGGCCCAGGAAGGTGATCTGCTCGACGAGCGCCGGGTGCACCGGCAGCGGCAGCCGGATCGCCACCTCGGCGTCGGCCGCGATCGACTCGATGTCCTCGCCCAGGTGCGCCCGGAGCAGCGCGAGGGTGCTGGTGGCGAAGCGGGTCTGCACCACCGACTGCTCGTCGGCGAAGTCGAGCACGATCGACTGGTCGGCGATCCGCGCGGCGGGCTGGGCCTCGTCGGCGGTCAGGACGGTGGTCGGCGTGCCCCCGGCCAGGTCGTTTGAGCAGGTCGAGGACCTCGGTGGTGGTGCCCGAGCGGGTGATCGCGACGACCCGGTCGTAGCGGCGGCGGCGCGGGAACTCGGAGGCCTGGAACGCGTCGGTCTCGCCCTGGCCGGCCTGCTCGCGCAGGGCGGCGTACGCCTTGGCCATGAACCAGGAGGTGCCGCAGCCGACGACGGCGACGCGTTCGCCGCGGACCGGAAGACCGGGGGCGTCGGCCAGTTTCGCGGCCTGGCGCCAGCACTCCGGCTGGCTGGCGATCTCCGTCTTGACGTAGGTCATGGGCCGTCCTTCACACCATGCCGAGGCTGCACCGGGAAAACTGGCAACGCGGCGACAAGCAGGCACCGATGCGCATAAGCGCTCAGTTCCTGGCACTTTCGAGCGTCATTCTGCGTGGAAGCCCGGCGCGGGCGCAACCGTCGCCGCGCCATCGCGCAGGGTGGAGCTTTGCTTCCCGGGCTTTCGCGCACTAATGTGCACACTCTTATCACGAAACGTGCAGCGGGGAGTCTGGTGGACCGGTACGCGCGGTGGAATGCCCTGCTCGAGCTACTCGCCGAGAGTGGCCGGGTCAGTGTCGAGGACGCGGCCGAACGGCTGGGCGTCTCCCAGGCCACCATCCGCCGCGACTTCGACCAGCTCGCCCAGCAGCAGATGATCACGCGGACCCGGGGCGGCGCGGTCGCCAACGGCGTGTCCTACGACCTTCCGCTGCGCTACAAGAGCGCCAAGCACTCCGCCGAGAAACAGCGGATCGGTGAGGCCGCCGCCGGACTGGTCACCCCCGGCACAGTCGTCGGGCTCAACGGCGGCACCACCGTCACCGAGGTCGCCCGCGCCCTGGCCGTCCGCCCCGACCTGAACGCCGGCGGCGAGGGCTCCCAGCTCACCGTCGTCACGAACGCCCTGAACATCGCGAACGAGCTGCTGGTGCGCTCGCGGATGAAGATCGTGGTGGCCGGCGGCGTGGTGCGTCCGCAGTCCTTCGAGGTGGTCGGGCCGCTGGGCGGCGCGCTGCTCAAGGAGGTCACGCTCGACATCGTGCTGCTCGGCGTCGACGCGGTCGACGTCGAACTGGGCGCCGCCTCGCACCACGAGGGCGAGGCCGCGATGAACAGCCTCATGGTCGCCCGGGCCAAACGCGTCGTGGTGATCGCCGACTCGTCCAAGCTCGGCGGCCACGCCTTCGCCCGGATCTGCCCCATCACCAAGATCGAAACGCTGGTGACCGACTCCGGCGCCCCGGCCGAGGTGGTCGCGCGTTTCCGCGAGGCGGGCGTGCAAGTCGTCTGCGCGTGAACCTGCAAGTCGTCTGCGCGTGAGCGTGCAAGTCGTCTGCGCGTGAAGGACTTCGAAGCGGCGCATATTGACGAGTATGTCTAGAGTCTCGCCCGTGACTGCCGTATTGGAGATAGCCGGGCTGCAGAAGACTTATCGCAGCCGCAAAGGAATGCGAAGAGCGCTCGACGGCTTCGACATGACCGTCGAGGCGGGTCAGGTGCACGGGTTTCTCGGGCCTAACGGCTCGGGCAAGACGACCACGTTGCGTACGCTGCTCGGGCTGATCAAGCCCAACGGCGGGCAGATGGCGATTCTCGGGCGTGCGGTCCCCGAGCACCTTCCCGAGGTGGCGGGCCAGGTCGGCGCGATCGTGGAGAGCCCGCAGTTCTTCGGCAACTTCACCGCGCGGGACACGCTCGCGCTGCTGGCCGAGGCGGGCGGCGTACGTCGGGAGCGGGTCGACGCCGTGCTCGAACTGGTCGGCCTGCGTGACCGGGACAAGGACCGGGTCAAGACCTACTCGCTCGGCATGAAGCAGCGCCTCGCCGTGGCCTCCGCGCTGCTCAAGGAGCCCAAACTGCTGATTCTGGACGAGCCGGCCAACGGCCTCGACCCGGGCGGCATCCGCGAGATGCGCACGCTGGTGCGCAACCTCGCCGAGACGGGCATGACCGTGGTGCTCTCCAGTCACATCCTCGGCGAGATCCAACTCATCTGCGACTCCGTCACGATCATCTCGGCCGGTCGGCGGGTGGCCGCCGGCTCGGTCGCCGACGTGCTGGCCAGTCACACCTCGTCGACGGTGAAGGTACGCCTCGAGCCGGGCATCGACCCGCGGCGCGCGGTCGACCTGCTGCGCGCGAACGGCGCCCAGGTGACCGTCGACCACGACCACTTCATCATCGGCAACGCCGGGAACCCGGCCCAGATCACTCGGATCCTCGCCGAGCGGGAGATCTACGTCAGCGAGCTGACCCCGGTCTCGGCCGACCTGGAGAGCGTCTTCCTCGAGCTCACCGGCACCGCCCCGGTCGAGGGGCAGAACCGTCAGGTGGACCAGACGGCGATGGCGCCGGCGAGCGGAGGGTGGGGACAGTGAGCCTCTACAGCGCCGAGACCAAGCGGCTGACCAAGCGCCGCTTCACCAAGCTCTTCCTGCTGGGCGTGACGCTGATCTTGGCCGCGGTCGCGGTCGGGATGTTCTTCACCAACCAGAAGCTCGGTCCCGAGCAGATCGCGTCGGCCCAGGCCGAGGCGCAGCAGGAGTATCAGCGCTCGTTCGACCAGTTCGGCCGGGACCTGGCGAACTGCCAGGCAGCCCAGGGGAAGCCGCGCGCCGCTGACTGGCCGCCGAAGTGCGCGGGTATGACCGCGCCGACGCCGGACCAGTTCGAGGCAGCGTGGTTCATGCCACCGACCTTCGACTTCCGGGAGAAGTTCCCGGACATGGTGACCACGCTCGGGGCGCTGCTGGCGCTGGTGGCGTTCATCGTGGGGGCGTCCTTCGTGGGCGCCGAGTGGAGCAGCGGCGGCATGATGAACCTGCTGCTCTGGCGGCCGCAGCGGCTGCGTGTGCTCGGCACCAAACTGGCCGCGCTGCTGGTCTTCTTCACCGCGGTGACGGTGGTCATCTCGGCCGTCTGGACGGCGGCTTTCTACGGGATCGCCGAGGCGCGCGGCAGTACCGAGAGCCTGACCTCAGGCGCTTGGCAGTCGATCGCGCTGATGGAACTGCGCGGGCTGGCGCTGGTGGTGGTGGCCGGCGCGGTCGGGTTCGGGTTGGCCTCGCTGGGCCGGCACACCGCGATGGCGCTGGGCCTGACGATCGGCGTGGTGATCGTGTTCCAGTTCGGACTGGGCACCGTGTTGAACATGGCCGGCGTGAAGTTCGCCGAGGCGTACCTGATCCCGATCTGGCTGATCGCCTGGATGAACAAGGAAGTCAAGGTCGAGGACTTCAACTCGTGCGACTTCTCGTCGTCGGCCGGCTGCCGACCGGACTCGCTGCTGCTCACCTGGCCGATGGCGGGCGGTCTGCTCGCCGGGGTCTTCGTGGTGGTCGTCGTCGCGTCGATGTGGGCGATGCGTAGTCGGGACATTACCTGAGGTAACGTCGACTGAACGTGCGGCCCGGGACCGTCGACACCTATGCTGACGGTCCCGATTCGTACACCTGTGCTCGTCCTTCTTCTTTGGAGCGTCATGCAGCCTGCGGCGGACCCTTCCGAGGAGCAGCAGCACGTCCCGTCACCGCGGGTGGCGCCCCCGACCTCCCCCGAGAACGAGAAGGGATTTCAGCTCGACGAGCGTGAGCGGCAGATCCTCGCCTTCGAGAGCCGCTGGTGGAAGCACGCCGGCTCCAAGGAACAGGCCATCCGCGACACCTTCGAGCTCTCGTCCACCCGCTACTATCAGCTGCTCAACGCCCTGCTCGACAACCCGGCCGCGCTCGCCCACGACCCGGTTCTCATCGGCCGGCTGCGGCGCCTGCGATCGACCCGGGCGCGCACCAGACGCCGTTAAGACCTAATGCGCTTCGGCGTACGAGGCGAGCCACGCGACCTGCCCCGGGTCGAGTGAGGGGCGCACCCGCTCGCGCGCAGTGGCCACGTTCGCCGCGGTGACCGTCGTCGCCTCGAGCGATTCACGCATGGCCGACAGCGCCGACTCGCGGATCAGCGCCGAGCAGTCGGCCGCCGAGAAGCCCGCCAACTCGGCGCCGAGCTGGACCAGATCGACGGCCTTGTCCAGCGGCACCGTCTTGGCCGATGCCTTGAGGATCTCGGCCCGCGCCTCGGCGTCCGGCGGCGGCACATAGACCAGACGCTCCAACCGCCCGGGCCGCAGCAGGGCCGGGTCGATCAGGTCGGGCCGGTTCGTCGCGCCGATGACGACGACGTTGCGTAGGTCCTCCACGCCGTCCAGCTCGGTGAGCAGCGCGGCCACCACCCGGTCGGTGGTGCCGCCGTCGTTGGCCTGCCCGCGGGTCGGCGCGAGGGCGTCCACCTCGTCGAGGAAGACCAGCGTCGGCGCGGCCTCGCGGGCTCGGCGGAACAGCTCGCGCACCGCTCGCTCACTGTCACCGACCCACTTGCTCAGCAGCTCGGCGCCCTTGACCGAGAGCACATTCGCCTTGCCGGTGCCGGCGATGGCCTTGACCAGGTACGTCTTTCCGCAGCCGGGCGGACCGTAGAGCAGCACGCCCCGCGGTGGCGAGACCCCGAGCCGGGCGAACGTGTCGGGATAGGTCAGCGGCCACAGCACCGACTCGGTCAGCACCTGCTTGACCTCGACCATGTCGCCCACGTCGTCGAGGGTCACCGCGGCCACCTCGAGCGTCGAGTCGCCCATCGAGGTCGGCCGGATCACGTCGAGCGCGGCCTCGAAGTCGGCCATGCTCACGGCCGGGTCGGTGGCCTCCTTCTGCCGCAGTGCCGCGCGTACCCCGGCCTCACGGGCCAACGCGCCCAGATCGGCGGCGACGAACCCGGGCGTACGCCCCGCGATGTCGTCCAGGCGCACCTCCTCGGCCAGTTTCATGCCCCGGGTCAGCACGCCCAGCTGCTCGCGGCGCATCGCCGTGTCGGGCAGCGGAACGGCCAGCTGCACGGCGAGCAGGTCGGGCGCGCGCAGGGAGGTGTCGACCGACTCGGGCCGGCTGGAGGTGGCGACCACCGCCACCCCGGCCCGCACGGTCTCCTCGATGACCTGGCGGAAGACGATCGAGATCGGGCCCGGCTCGTCGCGTGGCGCCAGGGCGTCCACGTCCGAGAAGAGCAGCACGGTCGGGCCGCCCACGCGGGCCGCACGGGCCAGTTCGCGCAGGCGGCCGGCCGCCGCGGTGTTGGTGAGCGCGGCCAGCGCGGGCGCCCAGACCTGCACCACCCGGGCGTTGACCTGGGCCGCGACCGCGCGAACGAGCGCCGACTTGCCCGAGCCGGCCGGTCCGGTGATCAGCACGCCGAGCGAGACCGTGGTGCCCAGCCGGGCCAGCACCTCACCGTGGTGGAAGCCGAGGTCGAGCAGTTCCTCGAGCTCCTTGGCCTGGTTGCGCAAACCGGGCAGGTCGTCGAGGCTGGGCGGCGGCACCTCGGGGTCGGTGGTGGCGGGCGCGTGCGGCACGGCGACCGGGCCGGGCACCGGCGACGAGACCTCGCCGTCCTGCCAGCCGACGACGGTGTCCATGGTGATCACCGCGGCGTCCTCGTCGGCGACCTCGACGACGGTGAGAAGCGCGATGTTCCACTGGTAGCCGAGCCGGTTGCGCAGACTCTGACCGATGTCGGGGCCCTGTGGGCGCAGGCCGCCGAGGGGCAGCACGTCCTGCGGCCGCAGCGAGACGTTGTCGCCCGCGCTGACCACCTTGCCGAGCAGCGCGAGCCGCAGGATCTCGGGGGAGACCAGGGCGACCACGTCGGCCGCGCCGGCCAACGTGACCCGCCGGGCCGCCACCGCCGGCTGCCGGGCGACGGTGACCTGGCCACCGTCGCGCAGCCCGAGGTTGCCCAGGGTGAGGTCGTCGGCGTAAAGGAACTCGCGGCTCGCCCCGGGTTGCGCCTTGGCCGCCAGCGCGGCGGTGGTGCGGGTGCCGCTCAGCCGTACCGGATCGCCCGCGTTGATCGCCAGCGCGGTCATCACCTCGGGGTGCAGCCGCACGATGCCGCGGCGGTCGTCGAGCCCGGCCGGCCGCTGGGTCACCGTCAGCGTCAGTTCCTCATCCACGCGCGAAGGCCCCCGTCGGTAGATCGTCCTGGATCCGATGGTCCACGCTACTGCCGAAAGCTCCTGAGAGGTTTCACAGGCACCGCTCAGACGTATCCGGCTAGCTTTCATGCATGTCATGGTCGAGCCGGCTCCGCCGCGCATTACCCCGGCCCACCCGCGGCCGCGTCATCGCCGGGTCGGCCGTCCTCGTGCTGGTCGCCGGGCTGGTGGGCTGGGCCGTGTGGCCCGAGCGCACGGGCTGGACGTCCCAGGACGAGATGATCACGGTTGTCACCGGGCCCGAGCGCAACGAGAACGTGCGCCTGGACTCCCGGCTCTACCTGCCGCGCGACCGCGCCGGCCGGGTGCCCGCCGTGCTGCTCGCGCACGGGTTCGGCGGCACCAAGGAGTCGGTCAGCAGCGACGCCGAGTCGCTGGCCGACCGAGGTTACGCCGTGCTCACCTACACCGCCCAGGGCTTCGGGCGCAGCGGCGGCCAGATCCACCTCGACAGCCCCGACTACGAGGTCCGCGACGCGCAGGGCCTGCTCGACTGGCTCGCCGCCCGGCCCGAGATCCGCGTCGACGCGGCCGGTGACCCGCGGGTCGGCGTGGTCGGCGGGTCCTACGGCGGGGCGCTCGCGCTGATGCTCGCCGGGCAGGACCCGAGGGTCGACGCGATCGTCCCGTCGATCACCTGGAACGACCTGACGAACGTCTTCCTGCCGCAGGCGGCCGACGCCCCGGCGCCCGGTGTCTTCAAGAAGGGCTGGGCCGGGGTCTTCTTCGGCAATGGGGGCGCGGCGCCGGAGGGCGCTCAGGCTCCGCCGGCGGGGGCCACCGGCAACCCGGCCTGCGGACGGTTCGCGGCCGACGTCTGCGCGGCCTACCTCGACGTGGCCACCACCGGCGATCCGGACGAGAAGACGCTGGAGCTGTTGCGCCGGTCGAGCCCGGTGGCGACGGCCGGTCGGATCAAGGCGCCCACGCTGCTCGTCCAGGGCGAGGTCGACACGCTCTTCCCGCTCAGCGAGGGCGACGCGAACGCGCGGGCCATCGCGGCGGCGGGCACCCCGGTGCGCGTGGCCTGGTTCACCGGCGGCCACGACGGCGGCGCCGGGCCGCAGACCGACCAGGACAGGGTGAAGTTCCTGACCATGCAGTGGCTCGACCACTACGTCAAGGGTGCCGGCGAGGTGCCGTCCGACAGCTTCACGTACTCGCGGGTCGCGGGCTTCAGCGCGCTCGACCGGGGGCTCGTCACGAACGGGTACTCCGACGAGATCTACCCGGGGCTGAGCGGGACCGGAAACACCCGGCTGGAGCTCGCGGGGCCGGCGCAGCCGATCGCCAACCCGCCGAACGGTAACCCCGGCGCGATCTCGTCGCTGCCGGGCACGGGTGGGCGCCTTACCCAGTTGCTGGCCGGGGTCGTGGCCGACATCCCGGGCCAGCACGCGACCTTCGAGACCGCGCCGGTGACCTCGGCGATCGACGTGGTGGGGTCGCCCACCGTACGGTTGCGGGCCGCCTCGCCGACCGGGGCGGCCACCCTCTTCGTGAAGCTCTACGACGTCGACCAGTCGGGCGCCGAGACGCTGAGCGCCGGTCTGGTCGCCCCGGTGCGGCTCGCCGGCCTGCCCGAATCGATCGACCAGGCCGAGGAGCGCACGATCCGGCTGCCGGGAATCGTCCGGCGCATCGAGTCCGGTCACACCGTGCGGATCGTCGTCGCCACCACCGACCAGGCCTTCCTGTCGCCGGTGCGGCCCGCGACGTACACGGTCCAGGTGGCCTCGGCGCTGGAGTTGCCGACCGTGGTGGGCACGCCGATCGCCAACCCGCAGACCATCTGGCGGTACGTGCTGGCCGGCCTGCTCGTGGCGATCGCGCTGGGACTCGCGGTGGTGCTGCTCGTGCGCCGGAGCCGGCTGCGGCGTCGGCAGAACCCCACCCAGCCCGAGTACGCGGAGACGCCGCTCGTGGTCCGCGGGCTGCGCAAGGCCTACGCGGACGGGTTCGTCGCCGTCGAGGAGATCAGCTTCACCGTCGAGCGGGGCCAGGTCGTCGGCCTGCTCGGCCCGAACGGCGCGGGCAAGACCACGACGCTGCGGGTGCTGATGGGCCTGACCATGCCGACCGCGGGCGAGGCCCTGGTCTTCGGCCACCGTCTGGTGCCCGGCGCCCCGGTGCTGTCCCGGGTCGGCGCGCTGGTCGAGGGACCGGGGTTCCTGCCGCATCTGACCGGTCTGGAGAACCTGCGGGCGTACTGGAAGGCGTCCGGACGGCCGTGGGCGGACGCGCGCTTCGACGAGGCGCTGGAGATCGCCGGGCTGGGTGACTCGATCCATCGGCGGACCAAGAAGTACAGCCACGGCATGCGTCAGCGGCTCGCCATCGCCCAGGCCATGCTCGGCCTGCCCGAGCTGCTGGTGCTCGACGAACCGACGGACGGGCTCGACCCACCACAGATCGCCGAGATGCGGCGGGTGCTGAAGCGTTACGCCACCGACGGCCGGGCAGTGCTGGTCTCGAGCCACCTGCTCGCCGAGGTGGAACAGACCTGCACGCACGCCGTCGTGGTCAACAAGGGCCGGATCGTCGCGTCCGGTCTGGTCGACGACATCGTCGGCGACTCGCCGTCGGTGCAGCTCGAGGTCTCCGACGTGCCCGCCGCCGAGCTGGTGCTCGACGGGCTGGGCGTGCGCTCGGTGACGCCCGACGGGCCGTCCGGGCTGATCGTCGACATGAACGGCACGCCGCGTTCCGAGGTGGTGGCGTCGCTGGTGCGCGCCGGGATCGCGGTCGACCGGGTGGTGCCGCGCCGGCGGCTGGAGGATGCCTTCCTCGCTCTCGTGGGGGAGAACTCGCGGGGGAGCGGAGACCGATGAGCGTCACTACCGAGTCCGGGGCCGTCGGCTACCGGCCGTCGCGCACCCTGCCGATCTGGGCCGAGGTGCGGCGCCAGGCGTCGCGCCGGCGCACCCAGCTCGCCCTGGGTTTCATGGTCGCCCTGCCCCTGATCATCCTGGTCGCCTTCGAGTTCGGCGGCGGCGAGGACGACGAGGGCGGTGGCGCCTTCGCCAGCCTGGTCGACCTGGCGACCTCGGGCGGGCTCAACTTCGCGCTCTTCTGCCTTGCCGTCTCGGCGGGCTTCCTGCTGGTCGTGGTGGTCGCGCTCTTCTGCGGTGACACGGTGGCCAGCGAGGCGAGCTGGGGCAGCCTGCGCTACCTGCTGGCGCTGCCGGTGCCGCGGGTCCGGCTGCTCGCGGTCAAGCTGATCGTCGCGCTGGCCTACTCGGCGGTCGCGCTGCTCGTGCTGACCGCGACCGCGCTGATCGCCGGCACCTTGCGCTATGGCTGGCACCCGCTGGGCAGCACGGTCGCCGCCGAGATCGCGCCGTGGCCGGGCCTGCTGCGGGTGCTCGCGATCGTCGGCTACCTGGCCGTCTCGATGCTCGTCGTGGCCGGGCTGGCGTTCCTGCTCGGGGTGCTGACCGACGCGCCGCTGGGGGCGGTCGGCGGCGCGGTGATGCTCTGGATCCTCTCGAGCATCCTCGACCAGATCACCGCGCTGGGAGACCTGCGCTACCTGCTACCGACGCACTTCAGCGACGCGTGGATGGGTTTGCTCTCCACCCCGGCCCAGGTGGACGACCTGGTGAAAGGCACGATCAGCGCGGTCGTCTACGCCACCCTCTGCTGGGGTCTCGCGTTCTGGCGTTTCACCCGTAAGGACATCACTTCCTAGATCCGTCGCGGAAGGGTGTGGCTCACACCTCGGGAGGCCGCGACGTTTCTCGCGGCATTCCGTCGTAAGGTGTGGGAAACAACTGAATACCTCATCCAGAGGGGCAGAGGGAACGGCCCTGTGAAGCCCCGGCAACCACCGCGCAGTCTCGACGACGAGGCCGCTCGCGGCAGGTGCTAATTCCGTCCTCGCCGGCAGGCCGCCGCGGGGAAAGATGAGAGGAAGGCCTCGATGACGTCTGCCGTCAGCACACCCACTGCTACTTCCAGCACTGCCGCTTCCAGCACTGCCACTTCCAGCACTGCCACTTCCAGCACTGCCGCTTCCAGCACTGCCGCTTCCAGCACCACCTCGCCTGCCCGTGGCCTGGTGTGCCGCGCGTGCGGTGCCGAATACCCGCTGATCGCCCAGCACGCCTGTTACGAGTGTTTCGGCCCGCTCGAGGTGGCCTACGACGAGGCCGCGCTCGCGCGGGTGACCCGGGAGCAGATCGAAGCCGGGCCGCAGAACATCTGGCGCTACGCCGGCCTGCTCCCGACCGGACAGGACCCGGCCACCCGGGTCACCCTCGACCCCGGCCTGACCCCGCTGGTCAGCGCCTCGGCCCTGGCCGCCGCGGTCGGCCTGCGCGCGCCGCTCTGGGTCAAGGACGACTCGGCCAACCCCACCCACTCGTTCAAGGATCGGGTCGTCTCGGTCGCCCTCACCGCCGCCCGCGGGCTGGGCTTCACCCGCTTCGCCTGCGCCTCCACCGGCAACCTGGCCAACTCGGTCGCCGCCCACGCGGCCCGGGCCGGCGTCCCCAGCATCGTCTTCGTCCCCTCCGACCTCGAGCCTGGCAAGATCATCACGACCGCCGTCTACGGCGGTGACCTGGTCGCCATCGAGGGCTCCTACGACGACGTGAACCGGCTCTGCGGCGAACTGGTCGAGACCGACGAGTTCGAGGACACCGCGTTCGTCAACGTGAACGTCCGGCCCTTCTACGCCGAGGGCTCCAAGACCCTGGGTTACGAGGTGGCCGAGCAGCTCGGCTGGCGCATCCCGGCCCAGGTGGTCGTCCCGATGGCATCCGGCGAGCTGCTCACCAAGATCGACAAGGCGTTCACCGAGCTGGTCGAGATCGGGCTGGTCGAGGCACCCGAGGATGGCTGGACGGTGTTCGGCGCCCAGTCGGCCGGCTGCAACCCGATCGCCACCGCGCTCCAGGCCGGCACCGACGAGATCACCCCGGTGAAGCCGACCGGCATCGCCAAGTCGCTGAACATCGGCGACCCGGCCGCGGGGGCGTACGCGATCGACGCGGTCCGGCGCACCGGCGGCTGGATGGACTACGCCGACGACGACGAGATCCGCGCCGGCATCCGGCTGCTCGCCGAGACCACCGGCATCTTCGCCGAGACGGCCGGTGGCACCACCGTCGCCGTACTGAAGAAGCTGGTCGAGAGCGGCAAGCTCGACCCGGAGAAGGAGACCGTCGTCTACAACACCGGCGAGGGCCTCAAGACTCTCGAAGCGGTGGCGGAGCAGGTCGGGCCGACCCACCGGATCAAACCGTCGCTGCGCGGCGCGCGCGAGGCCGGCCTGCTTGGATAACACTCCGTAGTTGCCGATCCGTTATTAAGTGAGAATTCCATCGCGAGAGGTCTTGCGCCGGGATCTCTGGATCGGCAGGATGCTCTCTGCGGGAGGGTGCGGCGCCGTACGCGGCCCCTCACTTCGAGCTTGGCGACAATGTCTCGAGGGGCCCAACGACCCAGCGCCGGAGGCGCTGTGCGTCCGCCCTCCCGACCAACTTCCTGACGAGAAATCGTTGGCGTTCATGGCCGTCACCCATCAGGGTGACGGCCATGCGTATTTTGACCGGGCCACTGACCTCTCCCGAGATCGCCTATGACATCGCCAGTGCCGTGGCGACCCACGACTGTCCCGACATCCCGTTCGTCAGCCGGGAAAATTACCGCGTGGCCTTCGAAAATCCGCCTCCCGGCGCGACTTATGAGCACTATCTGGGCCACCTCGACGGCGAGCCGGTCGGCTATCTCGACCTCACCTTCCCCGAGCTGGACAATGTGGACAATGTGGAGCTCGACCTGCTCGTGCTGCCCGGGTATCGCCGCGCGGGGGTGGGCCGGGCCCTCTGGGAGCTGGCCGTCGAGCGGGCCACCGCCCGGGGCCGCAAGCATCTGATGGCCGGCACGGTCGACCGGCACCCCGACGGCACGGCCTTCGCCGAGTCGGTCGGCGCCAAGCTCGGTCTCGCCGAGATTCGCAGCCGACTCGACCTGGCCACCCTCGACGAACCCAAACTGGCCGAGTTGCTGGCCGACGCGTGGAAGCACGCCGAGGGCTACCGGCTGCGGCGCTGGGTCGGCGTGCCGCCCGACGATCTCATCGCCGACGTGGCCTATCTGGAGAGCCGGATGAACGCCGACGCTCCGATCGGCGAGATGAACTGGGAACCCGAGAAGATGGACGCCGAGCGCGTCCGCAAGATCGAGGAGTCCCGTGCGAAACGCGGCCGTCGCACCTATCAGTGCGGCGCGCAGATCGGCGGCCGGATGGTCGCGTGGACGTGCATCGCCGGCGCGGTCGACCAGCCGGCGCACGCCTGGCAGAACACCACGATCGTCGACCCCGACCACCGCGGGCGCCGGCTCGGCATGCTCATCAAGATTGACAACCTGGCCCACGTGCGCGAGCAGCGGCCGGGCCTCGAGGTGATCGACACCTTCAACGCGGCGGTGAACAGCTTCATGCTGCGGGTCAATCGGGAGATGGGCTTCCGGCCGGTCGACGCCCGGACCGAGTGGCAGAAAGACCTCTGAGCCGCGCGGTCCAGGCCCGCAGGGGCAGGTCAGTGGGGTAACCGCCGGCCTTCAGCCCCGCGTGCCTCTCGAAGAAGTTGCGGGCGCCCCACGAGCCTGTGGCGGCGTAGGAGTAGCCGCAGGCGAGCCAGTACGCGGGCCAGAAGAGCGGCCCGAGCATGGCGTACTGGCCGGCGTGGCGGTGCTCGTGGGCGAACAACTCGGCGCGCTGGTCGTCGAGCAGCCAGCCGGCGCTGCGCCGGGTCAGGATCACCGAGCCCACCGTGAAACAGGTGGCCGGCGGAACAGGCAGGCGGTAGCCCTCGGCGATCAGCACGCCGTGCCGCCCGCGCCGGATCCGGGCCCGGCCGGCCAGCGCGACCAGCAGCCCCGCGCCGGTGGTGCCATTGACCGCGGTCAGCGCGCCGCGGGCCAGGTGCCGGACGGGCATCAGAGGCTCCTGCGCATCCGCAACTCGGTGAGCGCCGGGATCATCGGGTGTCGCACGCGCTCGCCGGTGTCGGTGAACCCCAATTTCTCGTACGCCCGGAGGGCTCGGCCGTTGCCGACGACGACCTCGAGCAGGGTGCGGCGGCGCCCGGCGGCCCGGGACCACTCGGCGACCGCCTCGATCAGGTCGGCCAGCACCTTGCCGCCGCGGAAGTCCGGGGTCACGTAGACCGCGAAGATCACCGTCTCGCTGGGGAACTCGGGCGTGACCGTGCCGCCCGCATGCCCGATCAGCCGCCCGCCGCTGCCCGGATCGGCCACGAACTGGGCCAGCGTGTCGCCGGTGGCCGCCTGGGCGATGCGCTGCCGATAGATCGCGTGCGACCGCGAGACAGCCTGTTCCAGCGTCTCGAGGAAGGCGAGCGGGCTGTCGGCGAGCATCTCGAGCCGCAGCGCGCGCATGCGGGCCGCGTCGTCCACCGTCACCCGGTGCACACTCCAGTTCCCCATGCCGTCCTGATTACCCCGACCCCGCCCGGTCGGCAACCGGGTCGGCGGTATTCGGACGGGGTGGCGGCGAAGCCCCGTACTGGGGCAAGGTGTCCGGATGGACCACGGCGAGGCCCGCATCTTCATGGTCGAAGCGCCGGTGGTGAATGCCGCCGACCCGTTCGACCCCGAGGGGAGCACCGCCGACCTCGCCGCCCACCACGTCCCCTTAACGGTGCTGCCGCCGCTGGACGACCCGCTCGTGGCGGCCCCGGGACAGGCGGACTGGACGCGGAAGTTCCTCGCGGTTCTCGGCCGGGGCTGGGCGTCCCTGCTGCCGGTGATGGCGCTGACCGCGCTGCCGATGCACTTCTTCGTCGGCCGCCTCGACGACACGGTGATCGCCGCCCCGACGCTGGTCGAGCTGGCCGGTGGCTTCGGGTTGCTGCTGCTCCCGGCCATGTGGCTGGCCTATCTGACGGTGTCGGCGCTGCCGCTGGTGATCAGCCTGGCCGGTGCGGTCGGCGTGGCGGTGCCGTTGTCGGCCGACGGCGTCGCGCCCGGCCCGCGCCGGCTCTGGTCGCTCGTCGCCCTGCGGCTGCGTGCGCTGTGGCTGTGGTTCGCCGGGTTCGCGCTGCTGACCGGGGGGCTGCCGCTGCTGCTCACCGCGGAACGGCTCGGGCCTGCGGCGGCCGGCCCGCTCACTGTCGTGCACGCGCTCGTCTCGACCGGCCTGCTCACGTTCGGTGGCGTCCTCGGCTGCGTCGGGCTGATCGAACGCGGCCACCGCCCGCACCGCGCGGCACACCTGCTCGCCCGCGTCCGACCGGTCGGGCTGGTCGCCACGGCGGCCGCGGTCACGGTGGCTCCCCGGGTGGCCGACGCGCTGCTCGGCGGGTTCGCGTCGACCTTGGTCGCGGTCGTGCTCGTCCAGGTCTGGGCGGTCGCCGCCCTGGTGACGTACGCCCAGGCCCGTCGCATCGCCGAACCAGTGACCAGCGGCACTCTGCGGGCTGCGCTGGCGACACCGGAGGACTAGGTCCAACGCCGCTCGGTTAAGGCGGATGAGTGGCTAGCAAGGGTTTGTGATGATATCGATGGCGATGGTGGCTTTGTAGCTGTGCCGGTCTATGTTGGGTCCGCGGGCTTGGTATTTGGAGTTCGAGCGT
>Ga0247781_1000071_pt1 | contig 27508 bp, 24 predicted proteins | sample UWRJL184509B5_FD_179922 | JGI IMG/M metagenome (GOLD analysis project Ga0247781, IMG submission 179922) | Plant litter microbial communities from Arlington Agricultural Research Station in Wisconsin, United States - UWRJ-L184-509B-5 | ecosystem: Environmental > Terrestrial > Plant litter >...
CGAACTGGGCCCAGGCGACTGCCGCGAAGACGATCGCGGCGACGCCGAGCAACAGGCCACCGAGCAGGAACAGGACGTTCTGGGCAGTTCCGCCGGAGACCTCCGGCTTGGCCGCGGCCGCGCGGATGCGGGCCGCGGCGGCCTCCCGGCGCTGCCAGACCTGCGCCAGCTGCCGGTTGAGCTCGGCGATCTCGGAGTCCGCCCGGATCACCTCCATCGCGTCCGGGTCGGGGCCGCGCCCACAGGCCGGGCAGCCGTTCTCCGCCGAGGCCGGGGTCCAGCAGTGCGGGCAGGGGTACGTCATGGGTCAGATCTTCGTCCGTTCCGGGCCTTGATCGGTTGAGCACGCGTACTCATCGCTCATGAGCCTCCGCCCTGGCCGCGGCCACCTGGGGCGTCCGCCGCGACCGCACCGCCGACGGACAGCCACGGGGCCCGAGCCGAGGGTGGCGACGTCGGGCCGGTCAGGCGCGGTCGTGGAGTGTGACCTGGTAGCCGTCGGGGTCGGCGAAGGTGAAGGTCCGGCCGAAGGGACCGTCGATCGGCGCGGAGACGATGGGGTGCCCGTCGGCGACGAGAGCATCGTGAATGGCCTGCACGTCGGTGGCGTGGAGCCAGATCGCGGCACCGATGCCGGGCTGAGCGACGGAGGCTAGGTCGGTGCCGGGAACCACGTCGCGGAGCGCGAACGCGATCGGCTTCGTCGCGAAGACGACGGCGTGCGGCGGGCCGGCCGGTGAGCGGACGAGGCCGAGGTACTGCTCGTAGAACGCCTGCGAAGCGTCGAGGTCGCGCGCTTGCAGCGAGATGAAGTCGGGGCCGGTGACGGGCATGCTGTGCTCCTTCTCTTCGTGTCAGCTTCCTGACATGTACCAACCTATGTCAGAATTCTGACATGAGTCAAGACGGTACCGGCGTCGATCTGGACAAATCCCTGGGCTACCTGCTGAAAGAGGCGTCCAGCGCCCTCCGCGCGGCGATGGAGGAGGTGCTGCGGCCGCTCGGGATGAGCGTGTCGCGCTACTCCTGCCTCGAACTGCTGGCTCAGCGGCCGGGCCTGTCGAACTCCGAGCTCGCGCGGGGTGCGTTCGTGACCCGGCAGTCGATGAACGTGCTGCTCCAGACCCTGGAACGAGAGGGCTTCGTGACCAGGCCCGCGGCGGCGCCCGTCGGGAAGGTCCTTCCCACGCGGCTCACGTCTCGCGGCCGGACAAGCCTCGAGGAGGCGAGTGCGGCGGTCCGGTCCGTCGAGCTCCGGATGCTGGCCGGCCTGACCGGGACCGAGCAGTCAGAAACGTTCCGGATCCTCCAGCGGATGATCCAGTCCCTGCGCGACCGCGACGCCGGCGCGTAGCCGGGACGAGTCTGCGTCGTAGCGGTCGGCCAGAACGAGACCCGGTCAGCGCCGCAGCGTCAGGATCAGGTCGACGACCAAGGCGGTCCAGCCGGTCTGGTGCCAGGCCCCGAGTCCCGCGCCGTTGTCGCCGTGGAAGTACTCGGGGAAGACGATCAGGTCCTTCCAATCGGGGTGTGACTGCAGCACCTGGTTGGCGCCGTAGATCGGGCGCTTGCCGTCCTCGTCCGGCAGGAACAGCGAGATGAGCCGCCGGGAGATGTCGTCGGCCACCTCGGCCAGCGGGACCTTGTGCTGAGAGCCGGTCGGGTACTCCGCCTTCATGTCGTCGCCGAAGAAGTCCGCGTACTCCCGCAGCGCCTCGACGAGCAGATAGTTGACGGGCATCCACACTGGACCGCGCCAGTTCGAGTTGCCCCCGAAGAGCCCGCTGGTGCTCTCGGCCGGCTCGTAGCCGACGGTGAACTCCGAGCCGCCGAGCGAGACGGTGAACGGTTTCTCCAAGTGCGAGCGGGACAAGGTCCTGATCCCGTACGGCGAGAGGAATTCCTCCGGATCGAGCATGCGCGCCAGGACCCGCAGCAACTGGTCCTGTCCCACCATCGCCAGCAACTGCTGCTGACGCCCCTCGGCCGAGATGCGCCGCGCGCTGATCACGTCGGCGTACTCGGCCTGGGACGCCTGCAACCAGCGCAGCCGGGCGTGCAGTTCGGGCAGCCGGTCGAGCGTCGTCTTCGAGAGCCGCGTGGTGGCCGCCAGCGGCAGCAGGCCGACGACCGAGCGCACCTTCAGCGGCACCTTGTGCCCGTCCGGCAGCCGCAACTGGTCGTAGAAGAAACAGTCCTCGTCGTCCCAGAGTCCCTGCCGGTAAGCCGCCTCGGCGATGTACGCGAAGTGCTCGAAGAACTTCGTCGCCATGTCCTCGTAGGTGCGGTCGTGCAGGGCGAGCCGGATCGCCATGTCGAGCAGGTTCAGTGCGTACATCGCCATCCAGCCCGTGCCGTCGGACTGCTCGAGCACCCCGGCCACCGGCAGGGCCGCCGACCGGTCGAACGGGCCCACGTTGTCGAGCCCGAGGAAACCGCCCTCGAAGACGTTGTTGCCGCCGACGTCCTTGCGGTTGACCCACCAGGTGAAGTTCAGCAGCAGCTTGTGCATGACCCGGCCCAGGAAGTCGAAGTCGCGCCCGCCGTCGATCTCGAAAACGCGCAGCGCCGCCCAGGCGTGCACCGGCGGGTTCACGTCGCCGAAGGCCCACTCGTACGCCGGGATCTGGCCGTTGGGGTGCATGTACCACTCACGGAGCAGCAGCAGGAGCTGGGACTTGGCGAAAGCCGGATCGACGCGCGCGATGGAGACACAGTGGAAGGCCAGGTCCCACGCGGCGTACCACGGGTACTCCCACGGATCGGGCATCGAGATGACATCGAAGCTGTTCATGTGCCACCAGGCGTTGTTGCGCCCGAAACGCCGGCCGGGTGGCGGCGGCGCCGAGCCGGGATCGCCGGTGAGCCACTGCTTCACGTCGAAGTGGTAGAACTGCTTGCCCCACATCAGCCCGGCGATGCCCTGGCGGGCCACGGCCGTCTCCTCGGCCGAGGCCGCCGCCGGGATCACCTCGGCGAAGAAGTCGTCCGCCTCGCCCTTGCGGTCGCGCATCACCGCCGTCCAGTCCGCGCCGAGATCGAGACCGCCGAGTTCGTCGTCGTCCTGAGCGAGCCGCAGCCGGATCGTGCGGCTCTCCCCCGGCTTCAGGGTGACGACGTAGTGCAGCGATCCCTTGGTGCCCTCGTTCGCCGGATTCACCGTGGGGGCGCCCGTGACGACGTGGTCGTTGATGCCGTCCTTCGGGAACTGGCTCTTGCCGGGCTGGCCCCAGAGCCGCTGCGCGTTCGTCTCGTTGTCGCAGAGCAGCGGAGTCGCGTCGCCCTCACCCGCCAGCAGCACGTGGCCGAGCATCCGGTGCCGGCCGGCCAGGCGCCCCGGGCTGCCGGTCAGGCTGGGCACGGAACGGTTGGGCAGACCCCACGACCACGTGTTGCGGAACCACAGCGTGGGCAGCACGTGCAGGGTGGCGGTGTCGGAGCCGCGGTTCGCGACGGTGACGGCGACGCACATGTCGGTCGGGGAGGCCTTGGCGTAGTCGACGGTCACGGCCCAGAAGCGGTCGTCGTCGAAGATGCCGGTGTCGACCAACTCGTACTCGTTCTCCTCGCGCGACCGCTGGCCGTTGACGCGCACCAACTGGTCGTACGGGAAAGGGGCCTGCGGGTAGTGGTAACGCCAGCTCATCCACGAGTGGGTGGGCGTGGAGTCCTGATACCACCAGTAGTCCTTGGCGTCCTCGCCGTGGTTGCCGCCGTCGCCGCCGAGGCCGAACATCCGCTCCTTGAGGATCGGGTCCTGGCCGTTCCAGAGCGCCAGCGCGAAGCAGAACGTCTGCCGGTCGTCGCAGAAGCCGCCCATGCCGTCGTCGTTCCACCGGTACGCCCGGGAACGCGCGTGGTCGTGCGGGAAGTAGTCCCAGGCGGTGCCGTGCTCGCTGTAGTCCTCGCGGACCGTTCCCCAGGCGCGCTCGGCCAGGTAGGGACCCCAGGCCCGCCACGGTTGCTCGCCGGAGTCCGCCTGGGCCAGCCGTACCCGTTCCGCCACTGACCGCCTCACTCCTCGAACCCACATCTTCGCTGCCCGGTGTTACATCTGTTGACACGCCGATTGTGCCCGACGACCGGAAGTCATCTGACGGCTACGCGGCACGCCTACGGACGATCGCCCCAGGCGGGTACGAACTAGGCGAGCCAGCCGGGACGGATCACACCCGCCTCGTAGGCATAGACCACCAACTGCGCCCGGTCCCGGGCCCCCAGTTTGATCATCGTGCGGCTGACGTGCGTTTTCGCGGTCGCCGGGCTGATCACGAGGCGAGCCGCGATCTCGTCGTTCGACAGCCCCTCGGCGACGAGGACGAGAACCTCACGCTCCCGGTCGGTGAGCTGGTCGAACGTCGTCGGCGGAGGGGCCGGCGCCCGCCCGGGCCCGCCGCCCGCGAACTCGCCGATCACCCGGCGCGTCACGCTGGGCGAGAGCAGGCCGTCCCCGGCCGCCACCGCCCGTACGCCGCGGATCAGCTCGACCGGCTCGGTGTCCTTGACGAGGAACCCCGACGCGCCGGTGCGCAGCGCCTCGAAGACGTACTCGTCCAGTTCGAAGGTCGTCAGAATCACCACCCGGGTGCCGGTGAGCGCCGGGTCGGCCACGATACGACGGGTCGCCTCGAGCCCGTCCACCCCCGGCATCCGGATGTCCATCAGCACGACGTCCGGCCGGGTCTGCCGCGCCTTGGCCACCGCCTCGAGCCCGTCGGCCGCCTCGGCGACCACCTCGATGTCCGGTTCCGCGTTCAGCAACGCCCGGAACCCGGCCCGGACGAGAAGCTGGTCGTCCGCCAGCAGAACTGAGATCACTCCACCCCTCCCTCGCCCCGCACCTCCGGCCCGGCCCCGCCGACCGGCGCACCGACGCCGCCCAGGCCGTCACTCACCGCCGGCAGCAACACCGACACCAGGAAACCGTCGCTCACCGGGCCCGCTTCGAGCGACCCGCCCAGACTCTGCGCCCGGGCCCGCATGCCCGCGATCCCCGTTCCCGACTCCGACCCGGACGGCGGCTCCGGGGTGCTCGCCGTATCGTTGCGGATGGCCAGGTGCAGCGCCGTCGGCAGGTAGTCGATCGACACGGTGGCCGTCGCCCCCTGCCCCGCGTGGCGGCGCACGTTGGTGAGCGCCTCCTGCACGATCCGGTAGGCCGCCCGATCCACCTCGGCGGGCAGCTCCCGCACCTCACCGGTCACCTTGGTCGAGACCGGCAACCCCGCGTCGGCGGTCAGCTCCCCGAGCCGGCTCAACCCCAGCGCCGGCTGCCGGGGCGCCGCCTCGTCCTCGGTGCGCAGCGCGCCCAGCACCGAACGCACCTCCCGCAACGCCTCCGAGCTGGCTGTCTTGATCGCCGAAAGTGCCTCCCGGGCCTGCTCGGGCCGGCTGTCCATCAGGTGCAACCCGACCCCCGCCTGCACGTTGATCAGCGAGAGGTGGTGCCCGATCACGTCGTGCAGCTCGCGCGCGATCCGCAACCGCTCCTCGGACGCCTGCCGCCGGTTCTGCTCCTGCTCGGCCCGCTCCCGCTCGGCGCGCACCTTCATCATCTGCGCCATCTGCTCGCCCCGGATCTTGGCTACGCCGCCCAGGAAGATCGCCGCGCCCAGCGCGATGCCGAGCAGCAGAGTGTCCCGCAGCCCCGGCCGCACCTGCTCGCGCAGCCCGATCGGGTCGGCGAAGACCCAGAAGGTCAGGAGATAGGCCCCGTACGCCGTCCCGGCGCTGATCAGCGCGGCGGTCCGCCGTCCGGTGCAGGCGAGGCTGAACAGGGCGATCAACGGCGCCACGGTCCAGAACCAGTGCGGAGGGGCCTGGGTGGCGAAGGCGAGCGACGCGACCGCCGCGACCGCGAACACGGTGACCGGATAGCGACGCCGCCACAGCAGGGCGATCGGCCCGACGAGCAGCACCGCGTACACCGCCGGGGACATGGTGAGGAAAACCTGCCCCCGGTCGGCCTGCCGGTTGGCCCCGATGGTCTGAAAGAGCGCGGCCGCGACCACCGCGCCGACGCCGGGCCCGCGGAACTGCCCGGGCACCGGGTGCCCACCGAACCGCCCGGTGCGGTGTTCCCGCGCCCAGGGCGGCCTCGGCGACCCCTGCATGTGCCTCACGCCTCCGGCACCGCCCTTCGCTCTACCTCTCAGCGACTTCCTGGTGCCGAAACTACGGCACCGCGCGCAGTTGCGGCATCGGTGCGCGGTGGCGGAGGCGGCTACTCCCCCGGGCGTACGCCGCCTCGGTCTTCTGCTCCCCACGGCGTATGCCGGAAGGTCGGGAGCCTCCCGAAGGCCGCCCGGAAGATGCTCCGCCGGGCGGACGCCCGTCGTCGGCGAAAGGGCCACTCTGGGAACACGACCACCACCCAGGAGGATGCGGTGCAACCCAACGACGGTTCGACCATCCCGCCCACCCAGCCCGGCTCCACCCGGATGCGGACCTCCGACAAGGAGCGCGAGCAGGTCGCGGAGATCCTGCGCGCCGCGATGACCGAGGGCCGGCTCGATCTGGCCGAGGGCGAGGAGCGACTGGCCACGGCGTACGCGGCGAAGTTCCGCGACGAACTCGGCCCGCTCACTACCGACCTACCCGGCGGTGGCCGCGCCGCCCTGGCCGACACGCCCGAGGTGCGCCAGGCGACACGCCGGAGCCTGCGCCGGCACGGCTCGATCATCCTCTCGGTCGCCATGATCCTCACCGGACTGTGGATCATCTCGGGGGCGCAGTTCTTCTGGCCCGCGATCCCGCTGACTTTCCTGGTCATCGGCTGGTTCAAGCACGCCCGCTACCGCCGCTGGCAGTACGACTACAGCCTCGGCCACGGCGTCGCGCCCTGGAACGGGCCCGGCTGGGGCCACCCGCACCGGCTGCACGGTGGAGATCGAGGTTGTTGATCTTCCCTCCCCGCTCTGCGAGAGTGACCGGGTTTGTCCCCGGTGTCCACCGACGGGGGCACCGGGGGAGGGGCAACAAACATGATGGGTCCGTCGCACGCTCTTTCGGGGGCGGCCGTCTGGCTGGCCGGCACCTGGGCCCTGGACCAATTCGCGGGGTATGAGCAGTCGCCGCTCGCGGTGGCCGTGGGCACTCTCGTGTGCGCGGGCGGCGCGCTCCTGCCCGACTTGGACCTGTCCGGCAAGGTGACGCGCAACCAGGGCGGCGCGACCGTCGCCCGGACGTTCGGCGTCTTCTCGCTCTTCGCCGCCGAGGTGATCGAGAAGGTCTCGCTCGGCATCTACACGGCGACCCGGCTCAGCAGGGACCCCCGGCGCAACAACGGGCACCGGACGTTCACGCACACGCTGCCCTTCGCCGCGCTGGTCGGCTGGGGCACCACCTGGCTCGGCGGCCACTACGGCAAGTGGGCCGTGGTCGGCATCGTCTTCTTCATGGCCGGCCTGGCCCTGCGCGGCCTCTTCGACGAGTGGGCGGAACGCGCCGGCTGGGTGATCGTGACCCTGAGCGCGGCGGTCATCGCCTGGTTCACGGCGGCCAACCTGCCCGGCGACCGCGGCTACCCGATGCTCGGCTTCGCGGTGGCCGTCGGCTGCGTGGTGCACCTGCTGGGCGACATGATCACCTCGGCCGGCATCCCCATCCTGTGGCCGATCCCCACCGGCCGCCGCCTGTGGCGGATGATCGGCGTCCCGAAGGGCATGGCCGTCAAGGTGGGCGGCAAGGTCGAGACCGTCGTCCTGCGTACCGCGTTCGTCGTGATCTCCCTGCTCGCCATCGCCGGCATCTTCGCCCCCGGCCTGCTCCAGCAGCTGGAATTCGAGGCCTGGGCCGACGGCCGCTAGGACATATCCCGATCGCCACGAGCCCGCCGGCTCCGCGACGTCCAACCCGGCGGGCGCCGCCGGTCCGCGGTTCCCGCTGATGTACCACGCGGTAGCCAAGGGCACGCCGTACGCCCCATACCTCCGCCGGACGCCGGCGGCATCACCGTTTCGGTTGATGACGAGGGCTGTCCGGCGGAGCATCATTGTCCGGTCCCGATCAAGAAAGTGTGAACCATGTTCCGAACTGTCGACACCGAGGACCGGTCCGCGACCGCGAACGAGATCGCCGCCCTGCTCCGCGCCGAGTACGTGGCCAGTGGCGATCGCGCCTACCTGCACGCGGCCGCCATAGCTTTGAGCAAGACGACCCACGCGGGTCATTCCACCCCGGAGGCCGCGACGAGCCGCTGAACGCCGCAGGCCTCGGCCACGCACGGATCACGTGGCCCGGTCAGTCGATCTCGTAGGCCAGATTGGGACGCAGCCACCGTTCGACCTCGCCGACCGGCAGGCCGCGCCGGCGGGCGTAGTCGGTGACCTGGTCCTTGGCGATGCGACCGACGGTGAAGTACCGCGACTGCGGGTGCCCGAAGATCAGGCCGCTGACGGCGGCGGCGGGAATCATCGCGAACGACTCGGTCAGCCCGACGCCGATCTCGGCGGTGCCCAGCAGCTCGAAGAGCTCTTTCTTCTCGCTGTGGTCGGGGCTCGCCGGGTAGCCCAGCGCGGGCCGGATGCCCCGGAACCGCTCGGCGTGCAGGTCGGCCAGCACGGGCTGCGCGTCGGGTTCGAACCACTCGCGCCGAGCCTGCAGGTGCAGGAACTCGGCGAACGCCTCGGCCAGCCGGTCGGCCAGGGCCTTGACCATGATCGCGCGGTAGTCGTCGTTCTCCGCCTCGTATTTCGCGGCGAGTTCCTCGGCGCCGTGGATCGCGACCGCGAAGCCGCCGAGGTGGTCTTTCTTGTCCACCGGGGCGATGTAGTCGGCCAGGCTGCGGTTGGCCCGGCCGGCCGGCTTCTCGGTCTGCTGGCGCAGCATCGGGAACGTGACCCCGTTCTCCAGCACGATGTCGTCGCCATCGCTGTGCGCGGGCCAGAACGCGTACCGTCCGCGGGCCTCGAACGAACCGTCCACGATGATCTTGTCGAGCAGCTCGTTGGCGTCGTCGAAGAGCTCACGGGCGACCGGCTGCTCCAGGATCGCCGGGTACTTCCCCTTGAGCTCCCAGGCCAGGAAGAGGAACTGCCAGTCGATCATCTCGCGCAGCTGGGCGATCGTCGGGCGGACGTCCCGCACACCGGTGAAGGCCGGCGTGGGCACCTCGTCGAAGTCGACCGTCTCGCGGTTGGCCCGCGCCTTCTCGATCGTGAGCAGCGGCTGGGCGTGCCGGTTGGCGTGCTGCTCGCGCAGCCGCTCCTGGTTGGCGCGGTTCTCGGTGTCGAGCCGCTCGGCACGCCCCGGGTCCATCAGGTCGCTCACGACGCCCACGACCCGCGACGCGTCCAGCACGTGCACGGTCGAGGCTTCGTACGCGGGGGCGATGCGCACGGCTGTGTGCTGCTTGGACGTGGTGGCGCCGCCGATCAGCAGCGGCAGCTTGAGACCGCGGCGCTGCATCTCGGCGCCGACCGCGACCATCTCGTCGAGCGACGGGGTGATCAGACCGGAGAGGCCGATCACGTCGGCGCCCTCGCTGATCGCCGTGTCGAGGATCTTGGCAGCCGGCACCATCACGCCGAGGTCGATCACCTCGTAGTTGTTGCAGCCCAGCACCACGCCGACGATGTTCTTTCCGATGTCGTGGACGTCGCCCTTCACCGTGGCCAGCACGACCTTGCCCTGTCCGCGGGTCGCCTCGACCCGGCCCTCGAGGCGGGCCTTCTCCTTCTCCGCCGCCATGAAGGGCTCGAGGTAGGCCACCGAGCGCTTCATCACCCGGGCGCTCTTGACCACCTGGGGCAGGAACATCTTGCCCGAGCCGAAGAGGTCGCCGACCACCTTCATGCCGTCCATCAGCGGGCCCTCGATCACGTCGAGCGGCCGGGCGTTCTCCTGCCGGGCCTCCTCGGTGTCGGCCTCGATGTAGTCGACGATGCCGTGGACCAGCGCGTACGACAAGCGGGCGGCGACGGGGTTGTCGCGCCACGACAGGTCGACCTCGCGCTGCTTGCCCTTGCCGGTGACCGTGGACGCGTAGGTGACCAGGCGGTCGGTCGCGTCGGGGCGGCGGTCGAAGAGCACGTCCTCCACGAGTTCCAGCAGCTCGGCCGGGATGTCCTCGTAGACGGCGAGCTGACCGGCGTTGACGATGCCCATGTCGAGGCCGGCCTTGACGGCGTAGAACAGGAACGCGGAGTGCATCGCCTCGCGGACCACGTCGTTGCCGCGGAACGAGAACGACAGGTTGGAGATGCCGCCGCTGGTGCGCGCGCCCGGGCAGCGCTCCTTGATCAGCGGGAGGGCCTCGAGGAACGCCTTGGCGTAGCCGTTGTGCTCGGCGATGCCGGTGGCGACGGCGAGCACGTTCGGGTCGAAGATGATGTCGCCGGGCGCGAAACCCGCCTGGCCGACCAGCAAGTCGTACGCCCGGCCGCAGATGTCGACCTTGCGGTCGCGGGTGTCGGCCTGGCCCTGCTCGTCGAAGGCCATGACCACGACGCCGGCGCCGAAGTCACGGATGCGGCGGGCCTGCGCGAGGAACGACTCCTCGCCCTCCTTGAGGCTGATCGAGTTGACCACACCCTTGCCCTGCACGCACTTGAGCCCGGCCTCGAGCACGGTCCACTTGGAACTGTCGATCATCACCGGGATGCGGGCGACCTCGGGCTCGGTGGCGATCAGGTTGAGGAACGTGGTCATTGCCTGCTCGCTGTCGAGCAGGTCGGCATCCATGTTGACGTCGAGCAGGTTGGCCCCGCCGCGCACCTGGTCGAGCGCGACGGCCACGGCGCCCTGGTAGTCGTCGGCCTCGATGAGCCGGCGGAACTTGGCCGAGCCGGTGACGTTGGTCCGCTCGCCGATCATCACGAAGCCGGTGTCGGAGCCGATCGCGAACGGCTCGAGCCCGCTGAACCGGGTGGTCTCGGCCGGCGGGTCGATCGTGCGGGGCTGCCCGTTCCGTGCTTCTTTCGCGATCTGCGCGATATGTGCGGGCGTGGTGCCACAACAGCCACCGACGATGTTGACCAGCCCGTCGGTGACGAATTCCTTGATCAGCGCCGCGGTCTGGTCAGGAGTCTCGTCGTAACCGCCGAACGCGTTGGGCAGGCCCGCGTTGGGGTGCGAGGCGACGAAGACGTTCGACAGCCGGGCCAGGTCGGCCACGTGCGGGCGCATCTCGGTCGCGCCGAGCGAGCAGTTCACGCCGACGACCAGCGGCTCGGCCCGCTCGATCGAGCGCCAGAACGCCTCGACGGTCTGGCCGCTGAGCGTGCGGCCGGACAGGTCGACGATCGTCACCGAGATCCAGAGCGGCAGGTCGGGCGCCACCTCGCGGGCCGCGGCGATGGCGGCCTTCGCGTTCAGGGTGTCGAAGATCGTCTCGATGAGCAGCAGGTCGACGCCGCCCTCGGCCAGGGCCGAGATCTGCTCCGCATAGGCCGCCTTGACCTGGTCGAAGGTGACCGCGCGATAGGCCGGGTCGTCGACCTTGGGCGAGAGGGAGAGGGTCACGTTGAGCGGGCCGACCGAGCCGGCGACGAACCTGGTGCCGCCCGCCTCGTCGGCCGCCTGACGGGCCAGTTGCGCCCCGCGAACGTTCATCTCTCGCACCAGCGACTCCAGGCCGTAGTCGGCCTGGGCGATGCTCGTCGCGGTAAACGTGTTGGTGGTGGTGATGTCGGCGCCGGCCGCCAGGTATTGCCGGTGGACGTCGAGGATCACGTCGGGCCTGGTCAGGATGAGCAGGTCCGGGTCGCCGGTGACGTCCTGCGGGTGATCGGGGTCGATCAGGTCACCGCGGTAGTCCTCCGGCGTGAGCTGGGCGCCCTGCAGCATCGTGCCCCAGGCGCCGTCGAGCACGAGGATGCGCTCGCGGAGAAGCCGCTTCAATTCTGAAGTTCTATTCATACCGACCACCTCCGGTTCAACGGAGGCGCCCTTGGTCGGTTTACCCCGAGCGAGCGTGGCGGGCGTCACCCCGTTGCAGCGCCTCTCGCTCGGACCCACCAAGGTACCCGACTTTCACTTCGCATCGGCGTAGTTGCCAACTGTTGAGACGTCGAGCGGGAACCGCACGGTGGTGTCGCCGAAGAGCAACCGACCGGCCTGCGACGCGCCCTCGTGCACGGCCGCGATGACCCGGTCGACCTCGTCGGCCGGGCAATGCACGACGACCTCGTCGTGGACGAAGAGCACCATTTCCGCCTTGCTGCCCTCGAGCGCCGTCCGCAGCGTCGCGAGCAGCACGAGCGCCCACTCGGCGGCGGTCGCCTGCACCACGAAGTTGCGGGTGAAGCGCCCCCGCGCCCGCCCCTGGGCACCCCCCGACAGCCCGGAGCCCTCCGGCGGATCGAGACCGAGGTCACCCTGCGCCCCCGACGGCGGGCAAGTGCGCCCGAGCCAGGACCGGACCAGCCCACCGGACTCCCCCACCCGGGCGGCGTTCTCGACGAACTCGAACGCGATCGGATAGTGCCGGCGCAGCACGGCGAGGGCCGGGATCGCGGCGCCGCCGGTCTGCCCGTACATCGCCCCGAGCAGCGCGATCTTGGCCTTGGCCCGGTCACCGTCGAACGAGTCGGTGGCCAGCGCGGCATAGAGGTCACCGGCGGCGGCTGCGGCAGCCAGCCGTTCGTCACCGGAGATCGCGGCCAGCACCCGGGGCTCAAGCTGACCGGCGTCGGCGACGACGAACCGCCACCCCGGGTCGGCGACGACCGCGCGACGCACCGCCTTGGGGACCTGCAGCGCGCCGCCGCCACGGGTGGCCCAGCGGCCGCTGACGACACCACCCGGAACATACTCGGGCCGGAACCGGCCGTCGGTCACCCACGCGTCGCACCAGGCCCAGCCGTGCGCCGTCCAGATGCGGTAGAGCTCTTTGTATTCGAGCAGGGGCCGCACGGCCGGATGGTCGACGGTGCGCAGCACCCAGGCCCGCGTGCTGGGCACGTCGATGCCGGCTCGGGCGAACGCGCGCACCACCTCGGCCGGCGAGTCGGGGTGCAGTCCCCAGGCCCCGAACGCCGCGTTGATCTCGGCGGTCAGCTCGGCCAGCCGCCGCGGCGGCCCCACCGGCTGCGGCGGCCCGAGCAGCTCCCGCATGAGCTGATCGTGCAGGTCGGCCCGCCAGGGCAGCCCCGCGTAGCCCATCTCGGCCCCCACCAGCGCACCCGCCGACTCGGCCGCGACGAGCAGCCGGAAACGGCCCGGATGCTCCGTGCGGGCCAGGCGGGCGACCTGATCGGCGTAGACCTCGCGAACGGCCTCGATCGGGTCGAAGTCGGCGGCCACGGGCGGCGCCGCCGCGCTCTCGAAAAGTGCACCCTGGGCGAAACCAGGCGGCTCGGTCTGCCGCGGTGGCGCATCGGCGGGCACGGGCAACCCGTGCAGCCGGGCCCGGGCGGCGGCGAGCGCCCGGGGCTCGCCCCAGCGCCCGGCGTGCCCCGACAGCAGCGCCTCGGTCAGCTCGAGATCGTGACAGCGCCCGACCCGGACCCCGCTCCGCAGCAGCGTGGGATAAAGATCGGTGGTGGCCGGCCAGACCCAGCGGGGGTGATCGGCGGCTTCCCGTTCGCCGATCGCCCCCGCCAGGTCAACGGCGTGCCGGACCGTCCCGGCCGCCGTGCCGTCGACGCCAAGATCTTGCAGGCGGCCCCCTCGACCGCCCGGATCCGGCACCACCGCTGTCAGCACCCCATCATTCTGCGGCCGGGGTACGACATTTTCCCCGCCGCCCGGCCCGCCGCACGTCAGAGACGAGCAAGGAGAAAGATGGCGGCATGACCTACACACTGACCGTGGGGGTGCTGGGCACCGGCATCATGGGCGCCGCGATGGCCCGCAACCTGCTCAGGAGCGGCCACACCGTAAGAGTCTGGAACCGCAGCACCGATAAAGCGGCGCCGCTGGCGGCCGACGGGGCCGAGGTCGCAGCGAACCCCGCCGAGGCCGTCCGGCACGCCGACGTGGTGCTCACCATGCTCTACGACGGCGACGCCGTACGCGAGGTGATGCGCGAAGCCTTCCCCGCCGTCCAGCAGGACGCCCTCTGGGTGCAGTCGACCACCGTGAGCCTCGACGACGTGGACAGCCTCGGCGCGGAAGCCGCGGAACACGGCCTGGTCTACTACGACGCCCCCGTCCTCGGCACCCGCCAGCCGGCCGAGGCGGGTCAGCTCACCGTGCTCGTGGCCGGTCCGCGGGCCCGCCGCGGCGAGCTGACCCCGATCTTCGACGCGGTCGGCGCCCGTACGGTCTGGCTCGACAACCCCGGCGACGCGACCCGCCTCAAGCTGGTCGCCAACAGCTGGGTCCTGGCCCTGACCCACGCCGGCGCCGAGACGCTGTCGCTGGCCGAGGCCCTCGGCGTCGACCCGGACAAATTCTTCGAGCTCATCGCGGGCGGCCCGCTCGACAACGGCTATCTGCGGGCCAAGACCGGCCTGGTCCGCGACGACAAGCTCAGCCCGGCCAGCTTCGCCGTCGCGACAGCCGAGAAGGACGCCCGCCTGATCGCCGAGGCCGGCCGCCGCCACGGCGTCCGCCTGGACCTGGCCGAGGCCGGCGCGGAACGCTTCCGCCGAGCCGTCGAACAGGGCCACGGCGACAAGGACATGGCCGCCACCTACTACGCCAGCTTCGACAATTGACATCCTCTGCCACCTGAGGCGGGTTCCCCCCGGCGGTCCTGCCGCACGCCGGGTGGTGGCTGCGGCCGACCTACACCCAGGCACCCCTGGAGGAGCGAGTACACCAGCCGCGCCGCGGATCGATTAGCATTGCGGCGTTTCTTGCAGGACGGCGTGAACGAGGCGATATGCGGTGGTTCCGGTTCGGCTCCGGCAAACAGAAGGCCTCCGCGGAGACCGCCCGTCAGCGTGAGCTGGTCGACGACGTCCGCGCCCGCTTCGGCCCGCACCTGCCCGGGTCGTTCCAGCAGCAGGCCAGTGCGGTCGTCCCGGTCCTGACCGGTGCGGATGACGGGGTGCTGGCGGCCGCCGCGATCCTGCGCGAGTTCGCCGACGCCGCCCACGCCGACGTGTGGGCGCAGGCCGGCGAGCTGTCCCGCCGCACCGGCTACGCGTTCACCGTCGACCGGGCGAACTACCGCCCGCTCTGGCGCGACGCCGAGGGCGATCTGCGCTGGCGGCTGTTCGAGCTGCCCGGCGGGCTGCACCCGTACATCCAGGTCAGCGCGGCCGCCGAGGCGGTCGGCGGCCAGGCCAAGCGCCTCGTGCGACTGACCGACCCGTACCCCGTACTCGGGCATGTCTTCGAGATCGTCGACCTGACCATCGCGGGCTGGGAGTTCGTCCGGGTCCGGCCCGACACCGACGGCGCCGACCTGGCCCACCGGCTGATCGCGGCGGCCCGCGACCTGCGCTCGGCGATGAGTGACGAACCGCCGCTGCCGCAGTGCGTCCGCGAGCTGATGCGCCGCAACAACACCGTCGAGGTGTACGACCCGCACGCGCCGCACGTCGTCGCGGGCTTCAACCCCGGCCAGGAGATGCGGGAAGCGCTGCTGACGTGAGCCCGCCCACGGTTTGCCCGGCGCCCTGAGCGGTCATCCCATTCCCATGACCGACGTGACGCGGGTGGCCGTGCTGGGAACGGGAATCATGGGGTCCGCGATGGCCCGCAACCTGGTCGCCGCCGGGCTGCCCACGACCGTGTGGAATCGTACTTTCGCGCCGACCGTGCCGCTCGCCGAGGCCGGGGCCACGGTGGCCGCCTCCGCCGCCGAGGCCGTCTCCCGGGCCGACGTGGTGATCACCATGCTGCCCACCGCCGAGGTGGTGAACGAGGTGATGTTCGGCCAGGAGGCCGCCGTGGTGTTCCGGCCCGAGGGCGCGGTCTGGGCCCAGATGGGCACGATCGGCATCGAGGCGACCGCCGACCTGGCCCGACGCGTGCCGCCGAACGTGCTCTTCGTCGACGCCCCGGTCTCCGGCAGCAGCGGCCCCGCGCGGGCCGGTGAGCTGCTCGTCCTGGCCTCGGGCCCGGAGGAGGCGAAGCGGATCGTGGCGCCGGCGTTCGACGCGATCGGCCGGCGCACCCTCTGGCTCGGGCCGGCGGGCCGGGGCAGCGCCATGAAGCTGGCCGTCAACGCCTACATGTCCGTGCTGATCGAGGGCGTGGCCGAGGCGCTGCGGCTCGCGGCCGAGCTGGGCCTCGACCCGGCCGACCTGGACCAGGCGATCGAAGGCGGCCCGCTGGACGCACCGCTGGCCGACGCCAAGCTGCACAAGATGGAGAACGGCGACTACGCCGCCGAGTTCCCGCTCGAGTGGGCGCTCAAGGACGTCAATCTGGCCGTCGCGGCGGCCGGCGCCGACCGCCTGCCCCTGCTGGACGCGCTGTCCCGGCAGTGGGGTGCGGCGGTCGACGCGGGCCTCGGTCGCGAGGACGTGAGCGCGGCCCGGCTGGCGCTCGGCTAGTCGGCGCTGGAGCGGGCCCAGAGGTTGATGCCCGAGTCGGTGGCGTACTTGTCGATCTCGGCCAGTTCCTCCGCCGTGAACGCGAGGTTCCCGATCGCGGCCACGTTGTTCTCGAGTTGCTGCACGCTGCTGGCCCCGAGCACCACCGAGGTCATCCGCGGGTCCCGCAGCGCCCAGGCGATCGACATCTGCGCGAGGGACTGGCCGCGTCGCCGCGCGATCTCGTTCAGGGCCCGGATCTTGGCGAGGTTGTCGTCGTTGAGCCAGTCCGGGGTCAGGGACTTGTCCTCGGTGGCGCGCGAGCCCTCCGGCACACCGTCGAGGTAGCGGTCGGTGAGCATGCCCTGGGCCAGCGGCGAGAACGCGATGCAGCCCGCGCCCACCCGCTCCAGTTCGTCGAGCAGGCCACCCTCGACCCAGCGGTTGAGCATCGAGTACGACGGCTGCGAGATCAGCAGCGGTGTGCCGAGGGCCTGCAGGATGGCCGCTGCCTCGGCCGTCTTCTCCGGCGAGTAGGACGAGATCCCGGCGTACAGGGCCTTGCCCGACCGGACGGCTGCGTCGAGCGCGCCCATCGTCTCCTCGAGCGGCGTCTCGGGGTCGTGCCGGTGCGAGTAGAAGATGTCGACGTAGTCGAGGCCCATCCGCTTCAGCGACTGGTCGAGTGAGGCGGTCAGGTATTTCCGTGAGCCCCAGTCGCCGTACGGGCCGGGCCACATGTCGTACCCGGCCTTGCTCGAAATGATCATCTCGTCGCGATAGGGAGCGAAGTCGGAGGCGAGCAGGCGCCCGAAGTTGGCCTCGGCCGACCCGTACGGTGGACCGTAGTTGTTGGCCAGGTCGAAGTGGGTGATGCCCAGATCGAAGGCGCGGCGCAGGATGGCGCGCTGGGTCTCGAGCGGCCGGTCGTCGCCGAAGTTGTGCCAGAGGCCGAGCGACACGACCGGAAGCTTGAGACCGGAACGCCCGGTGCGCCGATATTCCATGGATGAGTAACGGTCCGCATCGGCGGTGTAGCTGTCAGGCACGGCGATCCCTCGAAAGAGCGGGTGAACAGGACTTACTCAGCCTCGTACGAGATCCCACCGCTGTCCAATCCGCTGGACATAGGGGTCGGCAATGAGATGTTCGGTCACATTCATCCGCCAATTCGGCCGAGCACCTTTACGTAGTCATACGACTGCTTCAGGTAGCGCATGCGCGACGGATTCGAGGGGAAACCAGGACCGTCCGATGGGGAATGTCGCGGCGGTGCGCCTGGCGGCAGTTTCCGGCCAAAGCACATCGATAGAAGTCGTCGCGGCGCTACGGTGATCAGATGACGACGACGCCACCGTTCCGGGCCGACCACGTCGGCAGCCTGCTGCGCCCCGCGAGTCTGCTCGAAAAACGCTCCACCCCCGGGATCGACCCGGACGAGTTGCGCGCCGCCGAGGACGAGGCGATCCGCGACGTCGTCCGCCTGCAGCGCGACGTCGGCCTGCGCTCGGCCACGGACGGCGAGTTCCGCCGCACGTCCTGGCACATGGACTTCATCTACCGCCTGGGCGGCATCCACCCGACCGACGAGAAGATCCAGGTCCACTTCCGCAACACTGACGGCGAGATCGACTTCGAGTCGGCCGCGCTCGCCATCGACGCCCCGATCACGCTGGAAGAGACCATCTTCGGCGACGACTTCAGCTTCCTGCGCGATACCGTCGACCCGGAGGTCACGGCCAAACTGACGATCCCGTCGCCCAGCATGATCCACTACCGGGGCGGCCCGGCCGCGATCAACCCGGCGGTCTATCCCGACGAGGAACAATTCTGGAAAGACCTCAGCGCGGCGTACGCCGAACAGGTGCGCCGGGTTGCCGAGCTGGGCTGCCGCTACCTGCAGCTGGACGACACCAGCTTCGCCTACCTGAACGACCCGGAACAGCGCCGCATCCTGACCGCCCGCGGCGACGACGCCGAGCACCAGCACCTGCGCTACATCCGCCAGGTCAACGCGGCGATCGCCGACCGGCCGGCCGGGCTGGCCGTGACCACCCACATGTGCCGGGGCAACTTCCGCTCGTCGTGGACGGCCGAGGGCGGCTACGACTTCGTGGCCGAGGCGCTCTTCGGGGAACTGGCCGTCGACGGCTTCTTCCTGGAATACGACGACAACCGCTCGGGCGACTTCGCCCCGCTGCGCTTCGTGCCACCGGGCAAGACCGTGGTGCTGGGCCTGGTGACCACGAAGCGCGGGGCGTTGGAGAAGAAGGACGACCTGAAACGCCGCATCGACGAGGCCGCCCGATACGTGCCGCTCGACCAGCTCAGCCTTTCCCCGCAGTGCGGCTTCTCCTCGACGGTCGAGGGAAACGCCCTCACGCGGGACGAGCAGAGGGCCAAGCTCGCCCTCATCGTGGAGACCGCCGAGGAGGTGTGGGGCTGAAGTCCGCTACTTGACGGCGCCGGCGGTGAGGCCCGCCTGGATCTGCCGCTGGAAGATGGCATACACGATGATCATGGGCAGGATCGTGAGGACCAGGGCGGCGAAGAGCGTCGACCACTCGGCCTGGTAGCCGGCCGAGACGCTGATCTGGGCGATGCCCTGGGTGAGCAGCAGCTTCTGGTCGGCGCCGGGGCCGCTCATGATGACCACCGGCAGCAGGTACTGGTTCCACTGGCCGACGATGTTGAAGATCGTGATGCTGACCAGGCCGGAGCGGGCCATCGGCATCATGATCTGGAAGAACTTGCGCGTGTGGGAGGCGCCGTCGACGGTCGCGGCCTCCTCGATCTCGTACGGCAGCGACTTGAAGAACGCGGCCAGGAAGAAGACCGTGAACGGCAGCGAGTAGGCGATGTAGACCAGGATCAGGCCGGTGAACGAGCCGAGCAGGCCCATGCCCTTGAGGATGTAGAACAGCGGCGCCAATGCCATGAAGGTCGGGAACGCCAGGCCCGAGACGAACAGGTAATAGATCGCCCGGTTGCCGAAGAACTTGTAGCGGGCCAGCACGTATGCGGCCATCGAGCCGAACAGCATGGTCCCGGCGGTGCTGATCACCACCACGATGACGCTGTTGAGGAAGTAACGCCCGATGTGCGCGTCGCTCCAGGCGTCGACGTAGGTGCTCAGCGAGAACTGCGCGGGCAGCGCGAACGGCTTGCCCAGGAAGATCTCGGTGTTGCTCTTGAACGACGCGAACAGGACCCAGAGCAGCGGGCCCGCCGTGACCAGGGCCCACGCGATCAGGGCGACGTGCGCCAGTCCGCTGAACGCCTTCAGTTCGCGTTTGGTGTCCGGCTTGCGGCCCGCGCTCTTGGCCGGAGCGCCCGCGGTGGGGATCGCTTCGGTGCCGGGGGTGCTGGTGATGTTGGTCATCGCCTCGCCTCTCGTGGATCAGGCTTCGACGGACTCGCGGCGAGTGACCCGCAGGGTCAGCGCGGCGAAGGTCAGGGTCAGGAAGAAGAGCACCACGCCCAGCGCGGAGGCGTAGCCGGCCTGCGAGAACTCGAAGGCGTTGCGATAGATCATGAGGCTGAGCACCGAGGTCGCGCCGTCGGGGCCGCCGCGGTCCACGGTCATGATGTTGACCAGGGCGAAGCAGTCGAAGGCGGCGATGCCGAGGTAGACCCAGGCCACCTGGATCGTGTTCCAGAGCAGCGGGATGGTGATCTTGAAGAACAGGGTGCTCCGGGTGGCGCCGTCGAGCGCGGCCGCCTCGTACACCTCTGGGGAGATGTTGCCCATGCCGGCCGAGAAAAGTACGACGTAGAAGCCGACCGCCTGCCAGATCAGCACGAACAGGAGGCAGGTCATGGCCCAGCGTTCGTCGGCCAGGAACAGCCACGGCGTCCAGGAGTCGGGGAGCAAGCCGTTGATCATGCCGCTCTTGTCCGGGCCGAATACCCGACCGAAGATCACCGCGACGATCGCCAGGGCGAGCAACTGCGGGAAGAAGAAGATGATCCGGTAGAACTTCGAGCCCCAGACACCCCGCGTCACGCCGCCCCGGTGCCCGCCGCCCACGTTCAGCAGGAAGGCGAAGACCAGCGCCAGGATGATCGTGACGATCGGCAGCAGGACCAGGACGTACGCGTTGTGCCCGAGCGATCTCCAGAACAGCTCGTCGTGCCACAACTTCGTGAAGTTGTCGAAGCCGACGAAGTGCGTCAGGGGCCCGAGGCCCGACCACTCGTACACCGATAGGTAGAAGGCCTGGATGTAGGCCCAGACCACGAAGACCGCGTAGAGCGCCACCGGCACGACAAGGAAGCCGATGATGAAGGGATACTTGCCGTGCCGCATGGCGCCTACCGTCCTACCTTGTTGCTGGCTAGCTTCGTTTTTCCGGTTGCCCAGTCGATTTGATCAACTGCGCGTGAACTTGGAGATGGCCGAGTCCTTGGCCACCGCCTGGGAAGCCTTCTCCATCCGCTCGCAGAACTTCGCGGCGTCGTAGTCCTTGAACATCAGGTCGTTGGCGGCCGCACGCGACGCGTCATCGAGCTTCTTGTACCAGGTGTCGAAGAGGTAACCCATGAAGATGTCCTTGCCGGCCTTGGTGACCGCGTCGTTGGCGCTGGTCAGACCGGGGGAGATCGTGATGCCGTCGGACGCGCCCGCCACCACCGTAAGCGACTTGGTGAGCTTCGTGAACTCCAGCGCCGCCTCCTTGGAGAGCATGGTCCGCAGGAACTCCTTGCCACCCTGCGGGTTCTTGCCCTTGGCTGCGGCGAAGTAGATCTCGCCGGCGGCGGCGTTGATGGCCGTGGCCGGGAGCTTGTCGGCGGCCGTGACGCTCGGGTACGCCGCGATCGCGTACTCGAAGCCCTTCGGGGTGTCCTTGGCCTGCTCGTTCTCGAGCCAGGAGCCGCAGGGGTAGAACGCGACCTTGTCCTGGTTCTGCTGGAGCTGGACCTCGGTGTGGCGCAGGCCGAGGAACGTCTTGTTGATGTAGTTCTTGCCGATGCCCGCCCAGGCCTCCGCGGCCTGCTTGATGGCGTCGTTCGTCCAGGCGCCCGGCTTCAGGTTGTCGATGTCCTTGAGAACCTGCTCGGTGCCGATCTTGCCGGCGCTGGTCAGAATGGCCCGGACCATGTAGTACGAGGCGTTCGCGCCGGCGAAGCCGAACGGCGTGATACCGGCCGCCTTGATCTTGTCGCAGAGCGCGGTGAACTCGGCCCACGTGGCCGGCGGGGTCCAGTTGTTCTTCTTGAACAGCGCGGCGTTGTACCAGAGGCCGAAGACGGTGTACGAGTAGTTCACCGCGAACGGCTTGCCGTCGTAGCTGCCCTGCTCGATCGCGCCCGGCACCAGGGTGTCGGCCACGGTCTTGCCGGCGATGTCGAGCGACGGCGCGGCGAACAGGTCGGTCAGGTCGGCCGCCTGGCCCGCCTTGACGATCGCGCCGAAGTCCATCAGCTTCGAGCCCGAGTTGTTGATCATGTCCGGCGGGGTGCCGGCGTTGATCCGGGGCTGGATGACCGTGGAGACCTCCTCGGTCTGCGAATAGGTGACCTTGGCGTCCGGCCACTTCTTGTTGAACAGCGGCGTGTCCACCTTGGTGGCGTAGTCCGTACCGAGACCGCCGTTGAAGATCACGATCTCGACGCCGGCCTTGGGGTCGATGCCGAGCGGGTTGTCCGCCGACTTCGTCCCGGTGGCCTGCTCCGGAGCGTCGTCGTCGGAACTGCCGACGCACGCGCTGAGCAGGCCGACCGCGGGGGTGGCCAGCAGACCGACGGCGGCCGCACGACGCAGCAGCGTACGACGGTCCAACTCGGGCTTGGTAAATATGTCGGTCACAGCATCTCCTCAGTGCTTGCTGTTTGGTACAGGTGTTAAGTCCTGATCATCCTTTGACGGCACCGGCCGTGAGGCCCGTGGCGATGGTGCACTGGATGATCAGGAGGAAGACCACCACCGGGATCGAGGTGATGATCGCACCGGCCATGAGGGGCCCCCAGGCGGTACCGCGGGTTGTCTGGTTCTGCAGCAGCCAGGCCATCAAGTTCTGGTTGTCCGGGCTGTTGAGCGTGTTGATGATGATGGCGCGTCGACCATGAGTCAGACCTTGGGGGTCTTGCCCGGGCCGCCGGCGGGGCCGGAAGCGGACGTGGTCGGGGAGTCCTCGTCGTTGGAGCCGCACGCGGCGGTGCTGAGCAGCGTTGCGGCGATGGCCGCGGCGGCCGCGATCTTGCGCTTCACGCTTCCTCCTGGGGAGTTCTATGTGGGGATGGCGGGGCTGCCGTCCTTGGCCGACTTGTGGCCGTGGACAGCCTGGGCGGTGCGTTGGAAAGCGGCGTGCGAACGTTCGTGGGTCCGCTGCGCCACGGCTACGTAGAGGAGGTCGAGAACGACCAACTGGGGATGGCGGGCGCTCAGGGCGTCCGGCCGGAAGGTCGTGGCCTGGGTGGCGGTCAGCAGGGTGATGTCGGCCAGCTCGGCCAGCGGCGACCGCTGGAAGCTGGTCAGGGCGATGGTGGTGGCGCCCCGGCTGTTCGCCTCGGCGATCAGCTCGATCGTCTCGCCGGTCTCACCCGAGTGCGAGATGCCGAGCGCGACGTCGCCGGGCCGGGAGAGCGCGGCGCTGGCCAATCCGTTGTGGACGTCGGTCCAGGCCCAGACCGGCACTCCGATGCGGTGCAGGCTGAACTGCATCTCCTCGCCGACCAGCGCGCTTCCGCTGGCGCCGAAGATGTTGACCCGGGTCGACGCGGCGATCGCCACCGCGGCCCGCTCCACCTCGGCGAGGTCGAGCAGCGCGGCCGTGTCATGCATGGCTTGGGTGTCGGCGGCCATGATCTGGCCGAGGACGCGCGACAGCGGATCGTTCGGCTGGATCTCGCGCCCGATGTCGACGGTCCAGCCGGCCGAGCGGGCCCGGCCGGTCTCGGCGGCGATGCCCAGCCGCAGATCGGCGTAGCCGTCGAAGCCGAGCGCGCGGCAGAACCGGGTGACGGTCGCGGGCGAGGTGCCGCTGCGCTCGGCGAGCTCCACGATGGTCGCTCGCGAGGCTGCGGCCGGGTCGGTCAGCACCTGCTCGGCGACGCGGCGCAGCGCCCCCGTGAACTCCGGCAGCAGCGACCGCACGCGGGCCAGCACACCGTCCGAATTCAGCTTCCCGCCATGGCTGTTCTGGCTGGTAGTGCCCCCCGCACGAGGAACCAGGGAGTCGACGACCGCGGTCGACGCGGTGCCGTCCATCTCCGGCTCACTCATGGGTCACCCCTTCAGGAAAGTGTGTTTACTGTCGCGGTAAAAGTTCTTACTAAACGCCCCTTCATGTCAAGGAGTTGGGCGAAGTTTTCAAACCGTTACCTGACCTGCGCCGATGAACGCGTGTTACACGGCAGTCACTTGACGTCCATCAATCCGCAAATGGTCGTTAAGGCGTGACCGCCAGCACCTGGAGGCATTTGGGCCTCTTTGGAGTGGGCTGATCGTCGCCGCTCGGCAGCCCGATCGGCCGATCACCTATCGCCTGAAGGGACCATCTCTTGGTGGCCGCGAAACACCGTCGTAACCCAGGAAACAAGATCAAAAGATTTTCCAGTACGCTCCGGCATCCCCACGCCGACCCGCCCCGCCCACGCCACCTGCGCGACCGCCAGTGCCACGAAAGCCGATCAGGCGGCTTCCGGCCCGGCCCCGCCGGTCACCCATCGACCCGCACCGGCATCCGGCCGGACCGCCTTGATGCCGCGTCCTTCGCCGTGACCCGCTCGCCGGGAGTCCGCGTCAGGCGGTGGCTCGGATCGCCTTGAGGAAGGCCTCGGAGCGGTGTTCGAAGTTGCGGAACTGGCCATAACTGGGCGCGGCCGGCGACAGCAGGACCACGCCGCCCGCCGGGGTCAGCTCGCGCGCCAGACGTACGGCGTCGGCCAGATCGTCGGCCGGCACGGATCTGAGCTTCGGGAGACCGGCGAGCTCCGCGAGGATTCGTGGCCCGCTGTCGGGCAGGCCGATCACGGTGAGTTCCTTGTCGGCCAGGAATTGGCGCAGCGGTGCGTAGTCGAGACCGCGGTCGGTGCCGCCGAGCAGCACGGTGAGTGGTCGGTCGGCGTACGCGTCGATCGCGTGCATCGCCGAGTGCGGGGTCGTGGAGAGCGTGTCGTCGACGAAGGTCAAGCCCGACGGGTCGGCGACCTCGCTGAGCCGGTGCGGCAGGCCCTCGAACGACGCCACCGCCGCCGCGAGGGTCTCCTTCTCCGCGGGCACGTCGATGCCGAGGCCGTCGAGCACCGCCAGCGCGACGCAGAGGTTGCGCCCGTTGTGCGCGCCCTTGAGCCGCAGCGCCGCGCGCGGGAAGAGCGGCTCGTCCGAGCAGTAGACCGTGTCGTTCTCCACCCGAAAACGTGAGTCGTCGGCGGCGGCCGGGATCGGCGGGAAGCCGTTCGCGTCGGTGGTGCCCCGGATCTCGTCGCGCAACCGCTCGTCCGAGCCGTTCACAACGATCATTTCCGGACTGTGGCGCAGCAGGTTCAGCTTGTCGCGGTAGTACTCCCTTTCCCCGCCGTGCGCGTCCAGATGCTCGGGGAAGAGCGAGGTCACCACCGCCACCCGCGGCGAATCGGTCAGATCGGAGCACTGATAGCTCGACAGTTCCAGCACATAGAGCGGCGCGTCGGGCAGGTCGAGCAGCGGCACCCCGATGTTGCCGCCGAAGACGTTGGGTCGGCCGACCGCCGCGAGCAGGTGACTGATCAGGGCCGAGGTCGTGCTCTTGCCCTTACTACCGGTGACTCCGATCGTGCGCTGAGCGTGAGCAGCCATCCACAGGGCGCTACCCCCGGTAACCGTGACACCGCGGGTGCGCAGCTCGGCCATCCACGGATGCGTCTGCGGCACACCCGGCGACCGGACCACCACGTCGGCCGCGACCAGCGCCGCGAAGGCGTGATCGCCGCCCGCCAGCGGAGCCAGGGCCGCCAGCTCGCCCTCCCACGCGACGGAGAGGAAGTTCGCACTGTCATCGACTGCCAGCAGCCGGGACGGACCGTGCGGCGCGATCGCAGTCACCGCGGCGCGTCCCTCGCGGCCCGTGCCCCAGACCGCGACGGATCGGCCCTTCAGGTCTGCCAGGCGCACGTCGTCTCCTCCACGTCGGGTCGCATCCTCGTCGGTCGCACTAGTATTGCCGGTCGACCACAAGACAGGAGTTTCCGGGTGCAGTTCGACGTCATGCGCTTCCCCTCGTACGCCTTCGAGCCCGCGACTGGGGTGGTGACGTTCGACTACCTGCTCGAAGGCCCGGAGCCGCTGCACTTCACCGAGACGATCACCCTGCCCGTGCCGGCCGGTGACCGCCCGGTCCCGGCCGCTCTCCCCCGCGTACTCGATCTGCTGCATGTCGTCGCCGGGGTGAGCTACTTCAAGGTCGGCGCACCCGCTCGCGTCGTCGCCCCTCGCCGGGTGGCGCCCGCCGTGGCCGAGTACTTCACCGCGATCTACACCGAAGGCCTGGCCGAGTACGCGTACCGCAATCAGCTCCCCCACGTCCTGGCGCTCACGGTCGAGGTGTCGGAGGGCGTCGTCCAGCCCACCGAGCCGGTCGACAACAGCCAGGGCCGGCCGCTCTCGACGGTGGGCGGCGGCAAGGACTCGATCGTCACGCTGGAGATCCTGCGCGCGGCCGGGCTCGACCCGGTGCCGTTCTCGGTCAACCCCAACCCGGTGATCGACTCCGTCAACGCCGCCTCCGGCCTGCACGCCCTGGCCGCCCGCCGCAAGCTCGACCCCCGGCTGTTCGAGCTGAACAAGGCCGGTGCCCTGAACGGCCACATCCCGGTCACCGCGATCAACTCGCTGATCGCGATCGCCACTGCCGTCTGGCACGGTCTCGGCCCGGTGGTGATGTCCAACGAACGCTCGGCGTCCGACCCGAACCTGATCTGGAACGGTCACGAGGTCAACCACCAGTGGTCCAAGGGCGTCGCCGCCGAGGGTCTGCTGCGCGCCGCCGTGACCGCTCACGCCGGCCTGACCGAGCCGTACTTCTCGTTGCTGCGCTCCCTGTCCGAACTGCACATCGCGCAGCTCTTCGCCCGTCACGATCAGTACGACGACGTGGTGACGAGCTGCAACAAGGCGTTCAAGCTGCACGACCCGACGGTCCGCTGGTGCGGCGACTGCCCGAAGTGCCGCTTCGTCTTCCTGGCGCTGGCCCCCGCGATGGACCGGGCCCGCCTGACGAAGATCTTCGGCCACGACCTGTTCGCCGACCTGTCCCAGCTCCCCGGCTTCCTGGAGCTGCTGGGGATCGACGCCCACAAGCCGTTCGAGTGCGTGGGCGAGGTGGCGGAGTCGCTGGTGGCTCTCTCCATGTTGGACGACGACGCGCCCGTCCTGGTGGCCCTGCGCGAGGCGGTCCCGGCCGAGGCGTGGTCGGCGGCGTCCCGCGACGACGTCCTGACCCCCGGCGGCCCGACCTATGTCCCCGCCTCCTACACCAAGATCCTGACCGACGCCCTCTGAGGACGGATATGGGTGCGACGAGCGACGAGGAGTTCACGGTGGGCGGCCCGGCGCCGGCCGAGACGATCTACGCCGGCCAGGCTGACCTCGACGCGCCCGCCGAGCAGGGCTGGCTGCTCGGACACTTCCGCCCCACGGACGACCCCCGGCACAGCGCCGACGTCGAGATCAAGTGGGGCCGCCACCCGAAGGGCGACCGCCGTGCCCGCTGGGTGCGCGGCGAGGAACGCACCGCCTTGCTGATCCTGATCAGCGGCCGCTTCCACATGGAGTTCCCCGACCGCACCGTGGTCCTGACCGAACCCGGCGACTACGTCGTCTGGGGCCGCGGCGTCGACCACTCCTGGCTGGCCGAGGAGGAAACGGTCATCCTCACCGTCCGCTGGCCCTCCATCGCCGGCTACCGAGTACCACTCCCGGAATAAGTGCGGGCCGCCACCGCGCCTCGCCCGAGCGGGCATGGCCCGCCTTTGCCCTGCGTCACCCGCCTTTGCCCTGCGTCGCCCGCCTTTGCCCTGCGTCGCCCGCCTTTGCCCTGCGTCGCCCGCCTTTGCCCTGCGTCATCGATCTCGAAAAGATCATGCGCGGGCGGGCCCTGGAGCCCGGAAGCGGACGCTGACGAGGGCCCCGATCCCTGAAAGTGCCCAAATCTGGC
>Ga0247781_1000072_pt1 | contig 27456 bp, 22 predicted proteins | sample UWRJL184509B5_FD_179922 | JGI IMG/M metagenome (GOLD analysis project Ga0247781, IMG submission 179922) | Plant litter microbial communities from Arlington Agricultural Research Station in Wisconsin, United States - UWRJ-L184-509B-5 | ecosystem: Environmental > Terrestrial > Plant litter >...
GGGTGCCGTACGACCGGCTCCGGCTGGGCTCGCTCGCCCTGTCGCTCGGAGAGTGGACCAAGTCGCTGGTCTTCGCGGTGCGGATCGCGGCGGGGGAGTGGCCGACCCATCCGGACCCCACGCCGCCGGCGGCCCGGCCAGGGCTTTTCTGGTACGCCTACCAGCCCACCCCGGCCCTGTGGTGGCACCGCCTGAAGGAGAATCTCACTCCGCGCTCGGTCGCCTTCCAGGGTGCTCTGCGCCTCGCGACGGCCCTGGCGGTGGCCCGCTTGATCGCGGGGGAACTTGACCTGTCGCACGGCTTCTGGGTGCTGCTGACGATCCTGACCGTGCTGCGCACCTCGGCCGCCGAGACCCGCTCGACGCTGCGGCCCGCGCTGATCGGCACGATCGGCGGCTCGATCGTGGCGGCGGGCATCCTGCTGCTCGGCGTCGACCCGATCGTCTACGTGATCCTGCTGCCGGTGGTGATGATCGCCGGGTTCGCCGCCGGGCCGCTGCTCGGACTCGGCTGGTCGCAGGCGCTGTTCACGCTGGTCATCACGCTGATTTTCGCGCAGGTCACGCCGGTCGACTGGCGGCTGGCCGAGCAGCGGGTCACCGACGTGCTGATCGGCGCGGCGGTCGGCGTACTCATCGGGCTCTTCGCCTGGCCCCGCGGTGGCGGGGGTGAACTGCACCGGGCGGCGGGGACGTTCCTGCAGTCGTCGGCGGACGTGGTGCGCGAGACGGTCGAGGTGATGGCCGACGGGATGACGCCGGGGCACGCGATGCCCACTGCCCGGCGGGCGGGGCAACTCGCGGAGGCGTCGTTCGCGCTCTACCAGAGCGAGCGGCCCAGGCCCGGCATGATCGACTGGCAGGCGACTCTGATCGCGGGCCACCATGCCGTACGCGGGGCGGAGGCGCTGGTGCGTTCGTGCCCGGCCGGTGGGCTGCTGCCCTGCGTGTCGCAACTCTCGATGCTGGCGGGGGAGGTGGCGGCCAACTACGACCGGTCGGGCGAGCTGCTGCGGCAGAACCGGACTCCGGCCCGGCCACCCGATCCCCCCGCGCCCGTCCCGTGGCCGGATGATCTCGGGCAGGACCTCTACATCGTGTCCGACCTGCGGGTCTGGCTCGACGGTCTGCGCGAGGATCTGCTCGGTATGACCGGCCGCCCCGAGCCCGGCGCCGAACTCGATCCCGGCACCGAGCTGCGCACCCGAGTGGCCCGCGTCGCCGACGGCGCCACCTGACTTTTCGATAAATCGCCCGGCCGGCCACGGCGTCGGCGAGGCTGACAGGGGTGAGCCAGAGCAGCCGTACGGCGGTGCTCCCGGGCGTCGAGCGCCGCCTGGAAGCCACCCTGCACGCTTTACCCGGTCTGCACCTCGACCCGATCCCGCCGGCCCTGCTCAGAACCCCGCCCGGCGGCCCCCGGCTGGTGCGCGGCGGCCGGCTCCCCGGGCTGGGAGACCAAGCCGGCGAGGTGTACGACGGCACGCGCGAGCTGTGGGAACAGGCCGGCTGCCGGATCGACGACACGAACGGCCGCGACGGGCGCGTCCTGGTGGTCCACGACCCGGCCGGCTACCTGATCACCGTGACCCAGCACCCCGGGGACGACCCGGTGCTCACCGTCGCCTCGCCACCGTTGCGGGCGCGGCTGATCGACCCGCCCCTGCTCGCCGGCTTGCTCAGCGGTCTGGCCCTCGGCTGCGTCGGTCCGTGCGCCGCCGTCGGCCCGATGACGCTCTTCCCGTCGCTGGCCGGGCTGGCCACCCCGTTCTGGGCCTGGATCCCGCTCTATCTGCTGGTCGGCGTCGGCTCGGTGTGGCGCCCCGAGACCCGCCGCTTCGGCGCCGGCCTGCTGGTCAGCGGGGCCGTCGTGGGTCTGCTCGTCGGCTGGGTGTTCGCCTAGAGCGCGATCCCCACGGCGGTGGTGTAGAGATAGATACCCATGAAACCTTGACGAAATGTGAACAAGGTTGTTGAGATGTGTTTGCTCCTGAGTGAGCCCGAGCGTAACCCCTCTCGCCTCGAAGGGAAACTCGCGCGTGACAACACATCCCCGTGCCCGATTGCTGCTCGCCGCCGCCTCCGCGACCGTCCTCCTCGTCATCGGCGCCGCTGTTCCCGCGTCCGCGGCCCCCACCTGGCATCCCGGCATCCCGCCCCTGGCCACCCCGTGGACCGCGAAGGTCGGACCGGAAAACGCCCTGCCCGAATACCCGCGACCCCAGCTCACCCGCGACAAGTGGCAGAACCTCAACGGCGTCTGGGAGTTCGCCAAGGCCGAACCCGGACAGGCCGTACCCGCCGGCCAGAGCCTCGGCGAGCGCGTCCTGGTCCCGTACCCGATCGAATCCGCCCTCTCCGGCATCCAGCGGCGCGAGGACCGGATGTGGTACCGCCGCACCTTCACCGTGCCCGCCGGCTGGAAGGTGGGGCAGGGCACCCGCCTGCGCCTCAACTTCGGGGCCGTCGACTACGACTCGAAGGTCTTCGTCAACGGGGTCCAGGTCGCCACTCACCGAGGCGGCTACGACGCGTTCGACGCCGACGTCACCGACGCGCTCAAGGCCACCGGCCCGCAGGAGCTGATCGTCTGGGCCGAGGACCTCACCGACGCCACCGGCCAGCCGATCGGCAAGCAGCGCCGGACCAGCGACCGCGGCATCTTCTATCAGGGCAGCTCGGGCATTTGGCAGACGGTCTGGATGGAGCCCGTCGCCGCCGCCTCGATCGCCGGCCTGGTGGTGACGCCGTCGCTCACGGACGTGAAACTCACGATCAACGCGCCCGCGGGCCACACGGTCAAGGCCGTGGCCAAGGACGGCAGCCGGACCGCCGGAACTGTCACCGGGGCCACCAACGCGACGCTGACACTGCCGATCAGCAAGCCCAAGCTGTGGTCGCCCGACAACCCGTTCCTGTACGACCTGACCGTCACCCTGCAGCGCGGCGGCAAGACGGTCGACACCGTCGGCTCGTACTTCGGCCTGCGCACCGTCGGCACTGCCAAGGGCGCCGACGGCAAGCTCCGCATCACGGTCAACGGCAAGATCCTGTTCAACATGGCGAACCTGGACCAGGGCTTCTGGCCGGACGGCCTCTACACCGCGCCGACCGACGCGGCCCTGAAATGGGACCTGCAGCAGGACAAGGCGATGGGCTTCAACACGGTCCGTAAGCACATCAAGGTCGAACCCGACCGCTGGTACTACTGGGCCGACAAACTGGGACTGCTCGTCTGGCAGGACATGCCGTCGGGCAACACCGGCCCGCTTCCGGCCGAGTGGCGCGACCAGTTCGAGGCCGAACTGCACGAGATCGTCCGCGAACACCGGTCCTGGACGTCGATCGTCGCCTGGGTGCCCTTCAACGAGGGCTGGGGGGAGTGGGACCGCACCGCCACCGGCCGCATCGCCACCAGCGTCAAACAGCAGGACCCCTCCCGGCTCGTCAACGCGCACAGCGGCGTGAACTGCTGCAACTCCAAGGGCGACTCCGGGGCCGGCGACGTGATCGACTTCCACCAGTACCTCGGCCCCGCCTCCCCGTCCCCGAGCGAGACCCGCGTCTCGATCGACGGTGAGCACGGCGGCTACGGCCTCAAGACGTCCAACCACATGTGGTTCGGCGACGGCCAGGCCTACGAGATGACGCCCGACCAGGCCACCCTGACCGCGAAGTACGTCGCCAACCAGGAGGACGTGCTCACCTCGGCCCAGCACTGCGGCATCAGCGCGGCGATCTACACCCAGATCACCGACGTCGAGGGCGAACTGAACGGCTTCTTCACGTACGACCGGCAGGTCACCAAGATGGACCTGCGCAAGGTGAAAGCCGTCAACCAGAAAATCGTCGAACAAGCCGACGGTACGGGATCAAGCATCCCGCAGCCGCCGGCCGGCACACCGGGCCTGACGGGAATCGCGTTCTGGCCGCTCGACGGCTCCCTCGGTGCGTTGACGCCGATCGGTGATCCCGAATTCGCCGAAGGCCACACCGGGCAGGGCGTCGCGCTGAACGGCTCGTCGCAACTGCTGGACGCCGGAAAGCCGGTCCTGAACACGGCCGCCGACTATTCGGCGGCGGCGTGGGTGAAACTCGACAAGGCCGACGGCGCGTTCCAGACGGTCATCAGCCAGGACGGCGCGTCGAACAGCGACTTCTTCCTGCAATACTCCGGCGCCGACCAGCGCTTCGCGATGAGCTTCGCCGGGGTGCGGGCACTGGCCCCGGAGAGGCCCGCGGTCGGCCGCTGGTACCACCTGGTCGGCGTACGCGACACGGTAAAGGGCGAATTGCGACTCTACCTCGACGGCGAACTGGCCGGATCGGTCAGCGCCTGCCTCCCGCAGGCCGCCCCCACCGGCAACACCGTCATCGGCCGAGGTAAATACGGCGGCAATCCGGTCGACTACCTGGACGGCACTGTCGACCAGGTTCATCTCTACGATCGGGCGCTTTCCCCCACCGAGATCAAGGACCTCTACGCCGGCAACCAGTAGTCCTTCTCGGCGCCGCGGTTGGCTTGCCGAGGCTTCGTCGGCCGGCCGTGGGGCGTTCGACAGGGCTATTCGGTGGCGGGCTGCATCGACTGTTCGGTGGTTCGGCGGCGAGCCTCCGTGACGTCGGCCATCAGGTCGTCCCAGTCGGGGTCGGCTCGCAGCGGGGCCACGCCGACCGGGCCGCCGACGCGGGCGTTGGCGTACTCCCACCAGGCCGCCACCCGCACCGGCCAGAGGCCGACCCGCATCGCGCCCGCCAGGAAACAGCGGTGCGCGAGCAGCGTGGCGGCCAGGGTTTCCGCGTCGAGGTCGAGGGTCGCGTCGTCGATCGCCTTACCCAGGGCGCGTACGTCGCGGTGCATCTCCGAGTACGAGATCAGGGCCGGCATCGCGGGCAGGCGCCGGTACGCGCCCTTCTCGACCAGGTCGTCCGCGTAGACCGGCGTGAAGACCAGGTCGTCGACCGTCACGATCAGCGGCAGCACTTCGTGGCCGCGCCGCACGTCGAGTTGGATCGCGGGGGCGCGGGTCGGCACGAACACCGATTCCGCCTCCAGGATCTCCTCGGGGGCCAGCCGGGCCGTGTCGCCCAACGCCGGCACGTGCACCGCCAGGAGCCCGCGCCGGACGCTGACCTCGATTCCCGGAACCTCGGACAGCGCCTCGGTGAGCTCGTAAACGTGCATGCGCCCCGTTATACGTCATGCCGCCCACCCGGGCACCCGGCGGTCGATCGATCGTGGTGCTCGGGGCGGGTCCGGTCGGGCCGATTTACCACATCGCTTCTGATCGATGGCGGGGACGATTGCGAATGGGAGCGCTCCCATGTCATGCTGTCGGGACGGCCGTAGGGAACGATGCCCCTCGAGATTCTGGCGGCTGATCCCCGCCGCCGCATGTCTCGAGGAGCCACCACATGAGACCTGTCCTCATCCGCGGTCCGATCGCGGCAACCGCCGCGGCGCTCGTCACCGGTCTCGGCGTCTTCGCCGCGACCAACGCGAGCGCCGCGGCCGGCTGCCGGGTCGACTACGCCGCCAACAGCTGGAGCACCGGCTTCACCGGCACGGTCAACGTGACCAACCTCGGTGACCCGGTGTCCGGCGCCTGGCGCCTCACCTGGGCCTTCGCCGGCAACCAGCAGATCACCCAGGGCTGGAGCGCGACGATCACCCAGTCCGGTCCGAACGTCACGGCCGTCAACCCGTCCTGGTCGACCTCGATCCCGGCCAACGGCGGCGTCACCTTCGGCTTCAACGCCGACTACTCCGGTGCCAACGCCGTTCCCACCTCGTTCTCCCTGAACGGCACGGTCTGCACCGGCACTCCGGGCACCCCGTCCACCCTGCCCAGCGACCCGCCCAGCGACCCGCCGCCCAGCGACCCGCCCAGCGACCCACCGCCCAGCAACCCGCCCAGCGACCCACCGCCCAGCGACCCGCCGCCCGGCGGCAAGGCCGACAACCCGTACGCCGGGGCCCGGGGTTACGTGAACCCGGAGTGGCAGGCCAAGGCGGAGGCCGAGCCCGGCGGCAACCGGGTCTCGAGCAACCCGACCGCGGTCTGGATCGACCGGATCGCCGCCATCGCCGGCACCAGGGGCAGCGGTTCCAACGGCTCGATGGGCGTCCGGGCCCACCTGGACGCGGCCCTCGCCCAGGGCGCCGGCTACCTCCAGTTCGTGCTCTACAACCTGCCGGGCCGGGACTGTGCCGCCCTCGCCTCCAACGGTGAGCTCGGCCCGACCGACCTGCCGCGGTACAAGACGGAGTACGTCGACCCGATCGCCGCGATCCAGCGCGACAGCAAGTACGCGGCCTTGCGGATCATCAACATCGTCGAGATCGACTCGCTGCCGAACCTCGTCACCAACACGTCCGGCCCGGCCGGCGGCACGGCGACCTGCGACACCATGCAGGCCAACGGCGGGTACGCGCAGGGCATCGGGTACGCCTTGCAGAAGCTCGGCGCGATCGCCAACGTCTACAACTACGTCGACGCGGCGCACCACGGCTGGATCGGCTGGGACTCGAACTTCGGCCCCACCGCCGACATCATGCTGCGGGCCGCGCAGGCCTCGGGCAGCGTCGCCAACGTCAACGGCTTCATCACGAACACCGCCAACTACTCCGCGCTGCGGGAACCGTTCGTCCAGCCGACCACCACGGTGGGCGGCCAGAGCGCACGGCAGTCGAAGTGGGTGGACTGGAACCGATACACCGACGAGCTGACCTTCGCCCAGGCGTTCCGGCAGAAGCTGGTCTCGGTCGGCTTCAGCTCGACCATCGGCATGCTGATCGACACCAGCCGCAACGGCTGGGGCGGATCGGGCCGGCCGACCGCGGCCAGCACCTCGACGACCGTCGACACCTTCGTCAACGAGTCCCGCGTCGACCGCCGGATCCACGCCGGCAACTGGTGCAACCAGTCCGGCGCCGGCCTCGGTGAGCGCCCGACCGCCGCACCGGCCACCGGCATCGACGCGTACGTCTGGGTCAAGCCCCCGGGTGAGTCGGACGGCTCGAGCTCGCTGATCCCGAACGACGAGGGTAGGGGTTTCGACCGGATGTGCGACCCGACCTACCCCGGCAACGCCCGCAACGGCAACAGCCCGACCGGCGCCCTGCCGAACTCACCGATCTCCGGTGCCTGGTTCTCGGCCCAGTTCCGCCAGCTGATGACGAACGCCTACCCGCCGCTCTCCTGACCGGTGCACAGGACCGCCGGCCCCCGCTCCAACCCGCGAGGAGCGGGGGCCGGGGTATTCCCGGAACTGGCTCGATGCCCGGCTGCGAACCGCCCGCCACCCAAGACTCGACTTAAGGCTGTAAAAAGGACAAGTGGAGATCAGCAAGGTCGCCTGGACGACTGCCGGCCGTCGCCTCACGGCCGCGGCCGGCAGCATCGTCGGGAAGCGCTATGACGACAACTACGACGTGCTGCACCTGGATCCCGGCCAGCCGCTCGCGGTGGTGGCCGACGGGATGGGCGACGGTCCGGGCAGCACCGTCGCCGCCCACACAGTCGTCGAGGTCTTCCTGCGCGAGGCCTCCGTGGGTGCCGCGCCGGCCGCGCTGCGGGCCGCGGTCGCCGAGGCCCAGGAGGCCGTACGCCGGGCCGGCCGCAACGTCGACGAGCTGACCGGCAGCACGCTGACCGCCTTCGTGGCCGCCGGCGAGTCCGACCCGGCGGCCTGGATCGTCCAGCTCGGCGACTCCCGCGTCTACCGCCTGCGCGACGGCCTGCTCGACCTGCTCACCACCGACCACACGATCGCCTGGGTCGGCGTGCTGCACGGCTGGTTCGCGGCCGACTCCGAGGAGGCCCGGGACGCCCGGTACAGGCTGACCCGATACGCCGGACATCCCGACGCTCCCGAGCCGGACCTGATGAACGTCACGCTGCGTCTCGGCGACGTCTACCTGCTCTGCACCGACGGCGTCTCCGACCAGCTCAGCTACGAGCGGCTGACCCGGATCCTGGCCACCGACGACCCCGCCGCGGCCACGCACACCCTGCTCGACGACACCCTGGCCGCCGGCGGGGACGACAACGCCACCGCGATCGTCGTCCGGGTCGAGCGCAGCGTCTGAGCCTTACCTTCTCTTCTTCGGCATGCTGGAGAAGCCGGTCGGTAGCGCCTGGGCCTCGGTCTGCCAGGCCGGCCCGCGCCGGTTGCGCGCCCGCAGCCGCAGCAGCATGCCGATCCCGAGGAAGACCATCAGTGCGCCGACGATCAGGCCGATGCCGAGCACGTTCGAATTGCTCGACGCCGGGTTCAGCGCCGCCGCGTCGGTCGACGCCGTCGGCTGACGCGGCTGGTCCACGACCGCCGACTCCTCCTCCCCCTCCTCAGGCGTCCTCGTGGCGCTCGGCGTGGGCGTGGGCGACGGCGTCGAGCTCTTACTGGGCTTGGCCGCCACCGCGGTCACCACCTGCGCCTGGGAGCCGGTCGAGTTGAGCAGGCGGCCGGCGCCGTCGAAGGCCTGCGCCTGGAAGGTCACCTCGCCGTCGTCCGGGCCGGTGAACGCGATGTCCCACCGGCCGGTGACCGTGCGGTTACGGCAGAGCTCGCCGGGATCGGGCCGCTCGTCGACCACCCGGGCCGCCTCGCCCCGCAGGTCAGCCTGTACGGCGAAGGCTTTTCCGTTCTCGATTCGGGTGACCCGGACCTGGTCGAGGCTGATGCCCTTGGTCTCGACGGTCAGCGCCCAGCGCACCTTGAGGCAGCGGCGGCCCCGGTCGGTGGAGACGACCGCGGTGATCGGCTTGGCGTTCCGGCCGATCGTGAAGGTCGAGGGTGCCTGGCCGACCTTCACCTCGAAGCCCGGCACGTCGGCCCGCGCGGGTGCGCCGAAGCCCACCGCCGCTACCGTCATCGTCACCAGGACAGCGCCGATCCGGGTCCCGACCCGGGTCAGGTGCCGCATGCCGACCATCTCCTTCTCGCACCGACTTCGATCCCGTGTACGTGTGATGGTTCGCAGCCGGCGGCCGAAAGGTTCACCGCGTGCGATGGGTCACTGGCCCGTGACGCTTTAAATTTTGCTTAGGCAATAGTTTCGTCGGCATGTCTGCGCTGCTCAGCGATGGTTTGGCGGGTCCGGTCGACAAATGGCCGACAAAAGAAGCGCCGGGTGTTCATCCGAATCAGCGTCCGGCACGTAGTTGGGGGATGGGCAGGGACCGGCCAGGTGCCGATCGCTGCCCGGCAGAGAGCGTGAAGCAGGGGGCATTCCCCACGGATGCCTGCGTCCCACCGCCCTCGGGACGTGACCACTGCGGAGAACGAGGAGTCAATGGCCCGGACGAAGAACACCCAGCGATCCGCCAATCGTGTGGCCGTCGATGTCGGAGCTACCGGTACCCGTCCGCCCTCCAAAGGGGCGGTGATCGTCCTGGCCGTGAGCGTGGTCGCGGCGATCTGGGCGGTCGCGATGATGACCACCCCGGGACGTGTCGGCTACCTGTACTTTTTCTCGTACGCCGAGTGGTTCATGGGCGTCATCGCGCTCGTGGCCCTCTCCATCACGATCATGGTCGGCCTCGTCGCGACCGACCGGCTGGTGCTGTCGATCCGGCAACGGGTGCTGCTGCAGTCCGCGCACCGCACCACCGGCGTGATCGCGGTCGCCGCCCTCTTCCTGCACGTCTGGACCAAGGTCGTCGAGAAGCACATCACGCTGGTCGATGCCTTTGTGCCTTTTCTCTACCCGGGCAACAACAAGATCTACGTCGGCTTCGGGACGTTGTCCGGCCTGACCATGATCCTGGTGATGTGGTCGGGTCTGGCCCGTTCGCGGTTCATCGGCCGGGGCAAGCCCTGGATGTGGCGGGGCATCCACGCCGTCTCGTACCTGATGTGGCCGATCGCTCTCGTGCACGGCCTCGGCGCCGGTCGACCAGCGGCCACCTGGGTCACCGTGAGCTACGTCGTCTGCGTGCTCGGTGTGCTCGTCGGTCTCGCCGTACGGCTCTCGGTCTCGCTCAACCGCCGCAAGGACTTCTCCTCGACCGCCGCCGCGAGCGGCATGAAGCCGGTCGGCTCGCTCGTGCCGACCACCTCGCCGGGGCTCAAGCGCCCGGGCCGCCGCGCGAAGCCGGCCCCCGTCGAGCCGGAGGCGCTCGGCCCGGTGGCCGTGGTCGACAGCTTCCGCCCGGCCGCCGAGCTCGTCGCCCCGCGGGTCGAGCGTGACGAGCTGGTCGCGCCGGGCGCCTCCCGCCGGCGCCGGGCCAGCGCCGAGGAGACGTACGACGAGCCCACCGGCATGATGCGGCAGTACGACGAGGATGAGCGCCCGCGTCGTGGCCGCCGCCCCGAAGACGAGATCGAGTACGACGAGCCGCGCGGCCGCCGCCAGCCGGGCGAGGACACCAGCACCCGGATGCGCCGCCCCGAGCTCGAGTCCACGAGCACCCGGATGCGCTACGACGACCTCGAGGACCCCAGCCCGCGTACGCGGCGGGCCGAGTTCGAGGACACCAGCACCCGCCTGCGCTACGACGACCTGCTGGAGAACACCGGCACCCGGACGCGCCAGAACGAGATCGAGTCGACCGGCACCCGGACCCGGCGTGACGAGATCGAGTCGACCGGCACTCGGATGCGGCGTGACGAGTTCGAGGACACCGGCACCCGGATGGGGCGGGTGGAGCGGGACGAGCCGGGCTACGCGGACGTACCGGCGGCGCGTCGCCGCCGGTACGCCGAGGACGAGGAGCCCGCGCCGCGTTCCCGGCGCCGGAGTGACATGCCGCTGGCCGACGAGCCGCCGCGCACGAGCCGGCACTCCGACCGCGGCGACTACGACGAGACGCCCCGCGAGCGCGCCCCGCGCTACGCCGCCGACGATCCGCCGTCCCGCCGCTCGCGCTCCGAGTCCCGCTACGACGGGGAGTACGAGGACGCGCCCCGGGACCGGCGCGACCGGGGTGCCGACCTCGATCGTGCCGACTCGGGACGGCACGGCCGCAGCGGCTTCGTCGACCTGGCCGGCGACGGGTCCGGCTTCGTCGAGCCGGACGAGACGCCGACGCTGGTCGACATGGCGTCGCGCCGGGCCCGGCGCGACCAGCAGGACCCCGCACGGGGAGGCCGCCGTGGTGGACGCGGTCCGGCCGAGGACGAGCGGGCTGACGACGGTTACTGGTCGCAGTTGCGAGGGGACGCGACGCGGAGGGAAGCGAATTGAGCGCGTCGCAGGTTCCGCCGGTCACCGCGATCGGCACTCCGCGAATCACCGCGGGCTTCGACGAGTACGGCCGTCTTGACCTGCTCGCCCACCAGGAGGTGCACGGCGGGTTCGCCGCGCTCTCCTCGGGTGAGCTGATCGGCCTGGCCGACCGCATCGAGCTGCGCGGCCGCGGCGGGGCGGGCTTCCCGTTCGCCCGCAAGGTGCGCGCGGTGCTCGACTCCTGCCGCCGGCAGGAGTTGCCGCCGGTGATCGTGGTCAACGCGACCGAGGGGGAGCCGCCGTCCTGGAAGGACAAGGCGATCCTGACCCGCGCGCCGCACCTGATCCTCGACGGCGCCGCGCTGGCCGCCGCCGCGCTCGACGCCGAGGAGATCGTGATCGGCATCGCCGACGACGGCATCGGCCAGAGCTCGATCACGGCAGCCCTGGCCGAGCGTCGGATGCCCTGCCCGACCCGCATCGTCACCGTGCCGCACCGATTCATCTCGGGTGAGGGCGGCGCGCTCGTGCGCGGCATCAACGGCGAGGCGCACATCCCGCCCGGCCGCAAGGTCCGCTCCAGCGACAACGGCGTGATGGGCTTGCCCACGCTGCTCTCCAACGCCGAGACGTTCTCGCAGCTCGCGATCGCGGCCCGGCTCGGCCCGTGGGAGTACAACGCGGTCGGCATCCCCGAGGAGCCCGGCACGGTCATGCTGACCGTGGGCGGCTCGGCCAGCAGCCCGGCCGTGGTCGAGGCGCCGACCGGCACCCCGCTGATGGACGTGCTGACCATGTGCGGCGCCGACATCGGCCCCGGCCTGCTGGTCGGCGGCTACCACGGCAAGTGGATCACCGCCGAGTCCGCGCAGACCGTCACCATCTCGCGCAAGGGTTTCGCCGCCGTCGGTGGCACGCTCGGCGCCGGCATGCTGATCCCGATCGGCTCCAGGACCTGCCCGCTCGGCGAGGTCTCCCAGGTCGTGCAGTACCTGGCCGGCGAGTCGGCCGGGCAGTGCGGCCCGTGCCGGCTCGGCCTGCCCGACCTGGCCCGCGCGGTCACCCTGGTTTCGCTCGGCGGCAACGCGGTCGAGAACGTGCGCCAGGCGGCCGGTGTGGTCAAGGGCCGCGGCGCGTGCAGCCACCCGGACGGCACGGCCCGGTTCGCGCTCTCGGCACTCGAGGTGTTCGCCAAGGACGTCGAGGCGCACACCAACGGCGAGGGCTGCGGCAAGTCGGTCCGCGGCATCCTGCCCCTGCCCTACACGGCGGAGCAGGGCGCCCGGCGGCTGGCCGTGGACTGGTCCCGCTGCGACGGGCACGGCCTCTGCTCGGCGGTCGCTCCCGAGATCATCCGCCTGGACGCGAACGGCTTCCCGGCGTTCCCGCAGACGCCGCTGCCGCCGTGGCTCGAGAACGGCGCCCGCAAGGCCGTCAACGTCTGCCCGGCCCTGGCGCTGCGGCTCACGGAGGAGACAGTCAAGTGAGGCGACGGGCGTTGCTGTTGTCGGCGGCGGGTGTGCTGCTCGTCGCCGGGTGCGGAACTGAGCCGGCGGCGCCCACCCCGGTCGCCGTGGAAACCGTAGCGCCGCTGCCCTCGGTGTCCGGCTCGCCCGTGCCGGTCACCGTGCCGGCGACCCTGCAGTTCGGCGGCAAGACCCTGGACGGCAAGCCGTTCGACGCGACCACGTTGGCCGGCCGGCCGACGATCCTCTGGTTCTGGGCGCCGTGGTGCGCGACCTGCGCGAGCGAGGCCCAGAGCGTTCGGGACCTGCAGGAGGTCTACGGCGATCGCCTGCACTTCCTCGGGATCGCGGGCCTGGGCAAGAACAAGGAGATGCACCAGTTCGTCGCGGATCTCGAGGTCGGCAACGTGACCCACCTCGACGACAGCGCTGGCAAGATCTGGAAGAAATTCAAGATCACCGAGCAGAGCCTGTACGTCGTCCTGGATCGCCGGGGCAAGGTCCAATCGACCGGTTACCTGGACGACCTGCAGCTCACCTCCCTGGTGAAGTCCCTGGTCGCCTGAGGTGGCCGGGGAACTGCTGCTGGCGCTGACCGCCGGCATGCTCGGCGCGGTCAACCCGTGCGGCTTCGCCCTGCTCCCGGCGTACCTCTCGGTCCTTGTCGCCGCCGAACCCGGGCAGCCACGTCGGGCCGTCGGGCGCGCGCTCCAGGCGGGAGCCGCGCTGGCGATCGGGTACGCGCTGGTCTTCGGGGCTTTCGGGCTCGTGCTCACGCCGATCGCCGGGGTGCTGCAGCCGCGCCTGCCGTGGTTGACGGTGGTGCTCGGGATCGTGCTGGCCGGTCTGGGCGTCTGGCTGCTGGCAGGTCGCTCCCTGCCGGCCCGGACCGTGCGCGCGCCGGCCCTGACCGGGTCGACCGGGTCGACGGTGCTCTTCGGGATGGCGTACGCCGTCGCCTCGCTCGGCTGCGCGGTCGGCCCGTTCCTCGCGCTCGTCGTCTCGAGCCTGCGTGCGGGTTCGATCGGCGCCGGCGTGCTGCTCTTCCTCGCGTACGCCGGCGGAATGGCTCTGGTGGTGAGCGCGACGGCCGTGGCCGTGGCGCTCGTGCGGTTCTCGCTGATCGCCCGCCTTCGAAGCCTGCTCGGCCTCGTGCCCCGCGTCGGCGGCGCCGTCCTCGTGAGCTGTGGGCTCTACGTCGCCTACTACGGCTGGTACGAGCTACGCCTGGCCGGGAACCTGCGACTGGCCGGCCGCGACCCGGTGATCAACGCCGCGGCGACTGTGCAGCGCTGGCTCAGCGACGCGGTGTCGGCCGCGGGCGCGATCCCGTTCGTCGTCGCCGTGGTCATCGCCGGGATATGGACATGGCTGCGGCGGCCGGCAAGCCGGCCGCCGCGGGGTGCGAGGGAGAAACCGGTGGGTCAGACAGCCGGCGGGTAAGGGGTCGCGTAGGCGGGCTGCTCGGCGGGCATCAGGATCCACAGGATCGGGTAGACCAGGATCTGGCTGCCGGGGATCGCGAGCAGGACCACGACGAAGAGCAGCCGGGCCAGCCACGGGTCGATGCCGAAGCGGCGGGCGAGCCCAGCGACCACACCGGCGATGAGCCGGCCCTCGCGCGGCCGGGTGAGGCCCTGGCGGGACATGCTGTCGTGCACGGCGTTCATCGGTGTCTCATTCCTCCAGTCGAGCAAGGCCGGTGCGCCTTGATGTATTCATCGTCGGCGCTGGAGGGCCCGCGCGACATCGGGAACCGCCCTGGCTCGACCCTGACCTGCCGACCCTGAGAATCCCCTTGCCGGCTGGTCGAAGCCTTGCCGCTCAGTCTTCGGTGATGTCGGCGACGATGACCGTCACGTTGTCGGGGGCGCCGTTCTCGAGGGTGCGGTGGACCAGTTCGGCGGCGGCCGTTTTGCGGTCGGGGTTGGTGACCAGCGTCTCGGCGATCACGCTGTCTTCCACGTAGTCGGAGAGGCCGTCGCTGCAGAGCAGGAAACGGTCACCGAGCCGCACCGGGATCATGCGACCGGCCGGGCGGAACGGGCCGCCCTGGACCGCCTGGGTCACCAGCGCGCGCTGCGGGTGCCGGCGGGCGTCGGCCGGGCTGAGCACGCCCTGGTCGACCAGCGCCTGCACATAAGTGTCGTCGCGGGTCAGCTGGGTCATTTCGCCGTCGCGGACCAGATAGCAGCGGGAGTCGCCCACGTTGAGCGCGGCCACCCGGTCGCCCGAGAGCAGAATCGCCGTGACCGTCGTGCCCATGCCGTCGCGGGCGTCGTCGTCGGCGACCGCGGCCTCGATCCGGCTGTTGGCCGTCTCGAGCGCGGAGATCAGGTCTTGCAGCGGCTCGCCGGTGTCGGGCATCGGGTCGACGACGCTGAGCGAGCGCACCAGGATGTCGCTCGCGAGCTCACCGGCGGGCAGGCCGCCCATGCCGTCCGCGACCACGAGGAGGCGGTTTCCGACGAAGACCGCGTCCTCATTGTTGGACCGCACCAGGCCCTGATCGGTGGCGGCGACCGCCCGGACAACAAGCGTCATGTGACAAGACTGCCAAAGCCCCGATCAGATGTCTCTAGTACCTCCTACGTAGTGCGGGAACCAGTTTGTGTTAGGGCGAGACGCAAGGCTGTGAGCTGCGCAAACGTGGCGGCCCCGCGAACAGCTTGGCGCGGGGGACGACACGCTGAGGGGACACCGGAGCGGGGCGGCGGGACAAGTGGTGCGATGGGGGGCGACAATCGTCGTCGTGACGACAGCCATCCATCAGCGCATTGCCAACGAACTCGGCGTCCGTGAGGGTCAGGTCACCGCGACGGTCGATCTGCTCGACGGCGGGGCCACGGTTCCGTTCATCGCCCGGTACCGCAAGGAGGTGACCGGTGCGCTCGACGACACCCAGCTCCGTACGCTCGAGGAGCGGCTCGGTTATCTGCGGGAACTAGAGGACCGGCGCGACGCGGTGCTGGAGTCGATCCGCTCGCAGGGCAAGCTGGACGACGCGCTCGAACAGGCGATCCTGGCCGCTGACTCCAAGGCCCGGCTCGAGGACATCTACCTGCCCTACAAGCCCAAGCGGCGCACCCGGGCCCAGATCGCCCGCGAGGCCGGCCTCGAGCCCCTGGCCGACCAGCTCTTCCACGACCCGACGCTCGACCCCCGGCGCACCGCGGGCGGTTTCCTCAACGAGACCGTCGCCGACGAGCAGGCCGCCCTCGACGGGGCGCGGGCCATCCTGATCGAGCGCTTCGCCGAGGACGCCGACCTCATCGGTGACCTGCGCGAGCGGATGTGGACGCGGGGCCGCCTGATCGCCAAGGTGCGCGACGGCAAGCAGACCGAGGGCGCGAAGTTCGCCGACTATTTCGAGTTCGCCGAGCCGTACGCGAAGCTGCCCTCGCACCGGATCCTGGCCATGTTCCGGGGCGAGAAGGAGGACGTCCTCGACCTCACGATGGAACCGGAACCCGAGGACGAGTCCACGTTCGAGCCGCGCGTCGCCGCCCGCTTCGGCATCGCCGACCAGGGTCGCGCGGGCGACCGCTGGCTGCTCGACACGGTCCGCTGGGCCTGGCGCACCCGCATCCTCATCCACCTCGGCGCCGACCTGCGGGTGCGGCTCTGGCAGGCGGCCGAGGACGAGGCCGTCCGGGTCTTCGCGGCCAACCTGCGCGACCTGTTGCTCGCCGCGCCCGCCGGCACGCGCGCCACGATGGGCCTCGACCCCGGATTCCGTACGGGCGTGAAGGTGGCCGTGGTCGACGCGACCGGCAAGGCCGTCGCCACCGACGTGATCTACCCGCACGTGCCGCAGAACAAGTGGGACGAGTCGATCCACCGCCTGGCCGCCCTGGCGTCGAAGCACAACGTGGATCTGATCGCGATCGGCAACGGCACCGCCTCGCGCGAGACCGACAGGCTCGCCGCCGACCTGATCAAACGGCACCCCGAGGCGAACCTGACCAAGGTGATGGTCTCCGAGGCCGGCGCGTCGGTCTACTCCGCCTCGGCGTACGCGTCCCAGGAACTGCCCGGCATGGACGTGTCGCTACGGGGTGCCGTCTCGATCGCCCGCCGCCTCCAGGACCCGCTGGCCGAGCTGGTCAAGATCGACCCGCGCTCGATCGGCGTCGGGCAGTACCAGCACGACCTGTCGGAGTCGAAGCTCTCCAAGTCGCTCGACGCCGTGGTCGAGGACTGTGTGAACGCGGTCGGCGTCGACGTCAACACCGCCTCGGCGCCGCTGCTGGCTCGGGTCTCCGGCATCGGCACCGGCCTGGCCGAGAACATCGTGCTGCACCGCGACGCGAACGGCCCGTTCCGCAACCGCGGCCAGATCAAGAAGGTGGCCCGGCTCGGCCCCAAGGCGTTCGAGCAGTGCGCCGGCTTCCTGCGGATTCCGGACGGGGACGACCCGCTCGACTCCTCGGCGGTGCACCCCGAGTCGTACCCGGTGGTCCGGACGATCCTGGCCTCGGCCAAGACCGACATCAAGACGCTGATCGGGAACAGCCCGCTGCTGCGCGCGCTGCGTCCGGAGCAGTTCGTGACCGACGCGGTCGGCGTGCTGACCGTCACCGACATCCTGCGGGAACTGGACAAGCCGGGCCGTGACCCGCGTCCCGGGTTCACCACGGCCACCTTCGCCGAGGGGGTCGAGAAGATCGCCGACCTGAAGCCGGGCATGGTGCTCGAAGGGGTGGTGACCAACGTGGCCGCGTTCGGCGCGTTCGTCGACGTCGGCGTCCACCAGGACGGGCTCGTGCACGTGTCGGCCCTCTCCGACACGTTCGTGAAAGACCCGCGCGAGGTCGTGAAGTCGGGCGACGTGGTGAAGGTGCGGGTGGTCGAGATCGACGAGCAGCGCAAGCGGATCTCGCTGACCATGCGGCTCTCCGACGAGCCCGTGCGCAAGCCGCGAGAGGACCGGCCCCAGAGCGGCGGCGGTCAGGGCGGCGGCGGGCGGCCGCGCCAGGGTGGGCAGCAGCGCCAGGGCGGTCAGCAGCGTCAGAGCGGGCAGAAGCAGCAGCCGGCCGGCTTCGGCGGTGGGGCGATGGCCGACGCGCTGCGCCGCGCGGGCCTGACCAAGGACTGAGCTGCCGTACGGGCCGGGCGTGCGTCAGGGCACGCTCGGCCCGCGGATCTCGACGCGGTCGAACGCCACCTCGGCCGGCGACCACACCGCGGCGGTCAACGGCACCTCGGCGTCCCCGAACCGCTCGGGCGCCATGTAGGCCACCGTGCCCATCATGAACTCGGGCGTCGTGTTGCCGGTGGCGGTGCCCTCCATCGCCCGCGCGATCCCGAAGTCGATCACCTTGGGGCTGCCCGAGGCGAGCAGCACGTTGCGCGGCTTGAGATCCCGATGGATCACCCCCGCGCCGTGGATCGCGGTCAGCGCGGTCGCCACCCCGATCGCGACACTGTGGAGGTTCGCGGCGGTCAGCGGGCCCCGATCGTCGACGACCTGTGCGAGCGTCGGCCCGTCCACGTATTCGACGACCAGGTAGGGGTGCTCCGCCTCGGGGTCGGCGTCGAGCACCTCGGCCGTGCAGAACGGCGGCACCTGGCGGGCGCGGGCCACCTCGCTGCGGAACCGGCGGCGGAACTCGTCGTCGGGCGCCAGATCGGCCCGGACCACCTTGACGGCCACCTGCAGGCCCGCCGGTGATCTCGCGAGGAAGACGGTGCCCATGCCGCCCTCACCGAGCCGGCCGACGAGCTCGTACGAGCCCAGCCTGTCTGGATCGCGCGGACGTAACGGCTCCGGACGCATGACCGCCCCCAGTCCCGGAGAAATCAGAAGCTGTCACTGTATAGGGTGCCGTCCGCGTTGATCAGCAGGCCACCGGCTTATCCTCGGCGCATGGTGATCACGACCGACCGGCTCATCCTGCGGCGCTTCCGGAAGGCGGACGCCGAGCCGCTGGCCGCGTACCGCTCGGATCCCGAGGTCGCCCGCTACCAGTCGTGGGACGCGCCCTTCTCGCGGTTGCGGGCCGAGACCGCCGTGGCCAACTTCATCGCCTCCGACCCCGACCAGCCGGGCTGGTTCCAGTACGCGATCGAGCGCACCGCCGACCGGGTGCTGATCGGGGACGTGGCGGTCCACCTGCACGACAACCAGAAGCAGGCCGAGATCGGCTTCACGCTGGCCCGGGAGCATCAGAAGCAGGGGTACGCCTTCGAGGCCGTGACCGCCGTGCTGGACCGGCTGTTCCGGGTGCAGGGCCTGCACAAGGTGGCGGGGGAGTGCGACTCCCGCAACGTGGAATCGGCGGCCTTGCTGGAGCGGCTCGGCTTCACCCGCGAGGGCCTGCTACGCCAGCAGACCTACCTCAAGGGCGAGTGGACCGACGACCTGATCTACGGCCTGCTCGCGCCGGAGTGGCTGCTCCCCGCGCCCTGATCGCGCCGCGTCCCGATTCCGTCGAGCCGGACCGGCGACGTGGGCGAGGCCCATCGTCACCGGCTGATTGTCGCGTGCGGTGGGTCAGGGCGCCGAGGAGGTAAACGGCCGACCGGTGTCACTCGGCGTCGGGCACGGCCTCCGCGCCGTACTTGTGGAAGAGGCCCAGCATCCGGTCGTCGAAGCGCTCCGGTCCCCAGGGCTCCACCTGCACGCCGGGCTGGGGGTCGTCGCCGCCCTCGAGGAACAGGCCCTCCGTGCCGGCGGGGGTGTAGACGAAGAGCATCCGCGCGGTGTGCAGCCCGACGTTCAGGAAGCGGTGCCGGACCGTGCGGGGAACGTGGACGATGTCTCCGGTACCCGCCATGAACGTCTTGTCGCCGTCGAGGAACTCCAGCTCGCCGGAGAGCAGATAGAAGGTTTCGTCCTGATCGGCGTGGGTGTGCGGGACCGGCCCACCGCCCGGCGGGACGCTGGCCTCGACGATGCCGATCGAGCCGGCGGTCTGCGCGCCCTGCAGCCGCACCGTGTAGACGTCACCGGAGAACCACTTGGTCACGCCCTGACCGGCCGGGACGTGCAGACCGCCGGTGGACCCCTTCGGGGTCACGTACATGCTCATCGAAGAAAGGCTCATGGGTCATCCATTTTCATTGGCGTCGAATAACGGCGGTCGGAAATTCCGCACCAAAATAGCAATGCCGATGACTCCGGACCGGGAGTCGCGTCAGGAAATGGTGGTGATGATTCCCACCGGCTCCGGAGTGAACAACCGGGAGCCGATCACGTTCTCGCCGCAGGAGAAGCTGTGCCGCTCATGGCGGTATCCGAAGTCAGGACCGGCGTCTCTGCGGTCCCACGCAAGCTCTCTGCGGCCACGGAGAAATTGGCGGCCGACATCGCGGGCAATCCGCCGGAATTCGCGACGTCGGCCCAGGTGAATGCGCTTTCCGTCGTCATTCCTCGGCGGGGGAGCGGGTCGCGGAGGTCGGCGCGGCCCAGGGGAACCGGACGTCGGCGGGGGTGGCGGGGGCGTCCCGCAGGAGGCGGGTACAGAGGAGCGCGGCGACGAGCATGGCGGCCAGCACGATGCGGGCGGTGACCTCCGGGCCGGCCGAGGCGAGCAGGTAGCCGCCCAGGACGGCACCGATCGGGACGGCGCCGTCGGTGATCACCGAGGCGGCGCTGACGATGCGGCCCAGGGCGCCGTCGGGGACCGCGCGGGCCCGCGTCACGGTCAGGGTGACGGCGACGACCGTGCCGACCGCGCCCACGCCGCCCCAGGCGACCACCAGCACCAACGTGTGGGTGCTCAGCGCGACCAGCGACAGCAGCAGCGTCCACACCCAGACACAGCCCAGGAAGAGGGCTCTCGGGGACGCGCCGCGCTCCAGCCGGGGGGCCAGCAGCGACCCCAGGATGCCGCCGACACCGGCCGAGGCCAGGATCGCCCCGACCGTCCAGGCCGGACGGCCGTCGCGGGTGGCCACCACCAGGATGAGCAGGAAGACGCACTGGAAGAGCAGGTTGGTGAAGCCGGTGACCAGGGTCGCCACCCGCAGGTAGGGGATGCGCCACAGCCAGACGACGCCCTCGCCCATGCGGCGCCAGAAACGCGAGGTCTCGGGGACGAGCCCGCCCGCGGCGGACGGCCGGGGATCGAAGCGCCGGCGGGGCATCGCGGCCAGGGTGATCAGGCAGAAGACGTACGAGAAGGCGTTGAACAGGAACGGCGCCCAGCGGGACAGGTCGAACAACGCGCCCCCCACCGCCCGGCCGGCGAGGTTGGCGATGGGCTGCTCGGCCTCGAGGAACGAGAACGCGACCGTGCGATGGCGGTCGTCGACCACGTCGCGGACGGCGCCGACCTCGGCGATGCTGAAGAAGACGAACGCGCAGCCCTCGACGACCGCCGCGACCACGAGGATGACGGCCGTCGCGGTCAGGTCGAGGGCTGAGGCCAGCAGCACCGCCGTGCTGGCGGCCAGGCCGACCGCCTGGGCCACCAGCATGAGCAGCCGGCGGTTCACCGTGTCGGCGACCAGCCCGGCCGGGACCTGCAGGATCAGGGTGGGGATGCTGGCCGCGAAGGCGATCCAGCCGGCCAGCGAGGGGGAGTCGAAGAGGGCGAGGGCCAGCAGCGGATAGGCGATTCGGACGCCCGCGGTGCCGACCAGCGACAGCGCGTTGCCGCTCCACAGCGCGAGGAAGCGCCGGTTGTGGAGGATGTGGCCGGGGCTCACGCGGAGAGCCACGCGGTGAGGACGACGATGTCGCAGGGTTCCAGGCGGTAGAGACCGGCGACCACCTCGGGACGCCGGAACAGCGCGGCGACCGACTCCTCGTCCGACAGGTGCCGCAGGCAGAGCGCGAGACCGGCCCACGACTCGGGGCTCTCGGGGGACTCGGTGATCTCGGCGGTGTAGAACGCCAGCGCCCGTTCGTAGTCGCCGGTGGTGTAGGCCAGATCCGACGCGGGGGTGGTTCCCGGGTCGGCCGGGAGCCCGGCCGCACGGTTCATCTTGACGTAGCCCACGGGCAGGCGGGTGCGCGCGGCGGGCGGGGTGGCGACCACGCGGGGCGCGGGCAGCTCACCGGGGTCGAGGGCCGCCCGGCGGCGGGTCAGCAGGGCGCGGAGGTCGGCCGGGTCGACGCTCATGTTGCGCACCCGCCAGGCCACCAGATGGCCCGCCGAGGATTCCCGGGCCAGCGATTCGAGGTGGCCGGGCACGGTCTCGCCGGACCAGCGCCGTACGGCCGCGGCCATCGCCTCGACGAAGGTGGTGCCGGCCTCGGTGAGCAGGGGGGAGGCCGCGGCAACGAGCAGGGCCTGGCGGACCTGGGTGCGCCAGCGGGCGAACTCGACGTCGGCCATCAGCGATCTCGCACCCGCACCTTGGCGGTAGACGCGCCAGAAGTCGGTCACGCCGAGGTGCGCGTAGCTGCCCTGGAGCAGGCCCGAGAGCGGACGCGGGTCGTCGCGCCAAGGGGCGTAGAGGTCCTTGACGGGCGACGGTTTCTGCAGTTCGACCAGGTCGGTGAGCGCGGTGAGCTTCGCGTGCTGGCACTCGTGGATCAGCGTGAGGGCGAACTGGTGGGGACCGCCGGCGGCGCTCATGTTGACACCGCCGTACGCGTGCAGTGAGGTGTTGCTGACGCCGTTGGCCACCGGGTCGGCGGTCAGCGGCACCACCGCGCGCAGCACCTCGTCAACGCCGGTGGAGTAGCCCTCGTACTGCTGCCGGAGGATCTCGAGGCCGCCGTGGAAGGCCCTCGACCAGCCCGCCGCCTGGGTCGCCGTCAGCCGCGGCGGCGGGGAGGTCAACTGCGCCCCGGTGTACGGGTCGGACAGGTCCCGGAACGGGTCGACGTCGTCGAGGTAGACCGTGCGCAGCGTCGAGTACGTCGTGCCGAGCTTGCGCAGCGGCAGCCACCGGACGTCCGTCTCGGCGCCCGGGTCGCGCAGGATCAGCCGCGTCCGCTCGGTCGCCAGCTCGATCCGGCCCGGAGTCAGCGTCACCGTCGCCTCGGTGTGCGTGCCGGGCGGCTCCAGCCGGGCCAGTCCGAGCCCCGGCAGCATGACTTCGCCGTCGCGCACGACCACGTCGATGCTGCCCACCCGGCGGGCGGCGACGAAGTGCGCGGCGGCCAGCCAGCCCAGATAGGCCAGATCGGCCCAGACCGGCACCTCGTCGAGGGGGGCTGACCGATTCGCGAGGCGGCGCACGCAGTGCACCAGCCAGACCCCGACGTTCGGGTACGCGAGCAGCGCCTCCGCCTCGCCGGTCTCGGTCAGATAGCGGTAGGCCTCGGGCAGCCGGGCCCGTGCGGTGTCCGCGTGGCGAGCGGCGTCGTTGAGCAGCATCCGCAGCAAAACGGACCGCTTGCGCGCCTGACCCGCGCCGAGCAGGGACAGACTCGCGGGCGATGCGTTGCCCGCGCCGAGGTCCCGGACCAGCCCGCCGGGGTCAAACTCCACCGCTCCGCCTCCTCGCGTGGATCTTCGTCAGCTCCGCGGAGACCCGCTCCCGGATGTGGCCGATGAGGAACGTCAGGTCGGGGCAGTAGACCGAGGGGTTGCGGAACCCGGTCTCCGCGCGGAAGCGGTGCGTGTAGTTGCCCGCACCGCAGATCTCGCTGATCGCGCACTCCCGGCAGGTCGCGCCCAGGGCGTCGCGGCCGAGCTGGCGGGCGACGATCTGCGGCTCGAGGAGCGCCTGGTCGAGCGGGTTGCCGCCGGGCGTGGAACGGACCCGGGTAGCGCCGGGGAAGGCGGTCTTCAGCGAGTCGACCTGCTCGATCGTCCCGTCGGTCTCGATCACCGCGACCCGGATCGGTTGCAGGCCCACCGACTCCGACCTGCCCGCGCCGCCCAGCAGCAGCGCGAGGATGTCGTCGAAGAGACGTACCCCGGCCGTCCGGACCGGCGCGTCGAACCAGCGGTCGAAGATCGCCGACAACCATGTCCCGTACGCCGGTGGCCCGCCCGCCGCGCGCCCGGGTGGAGGGTTGTCCCAGTTGCCGTGCGGCAGCAGGAAGTCGACGGTCGGCGGCTCGAGGGCGAGCAGGGCCTCGTACGTCGCCACGGGGTCGTTGCTGAGATCCACGGTGCAGAGCAGCCCGGCGTACAGGTGCCGGTGTCTTCGCAGCACCTCGACTCCGCGCAGGACCTCGGCGTGACTGCCGCGCCCGTCCCGGAAGCGGCGATGACGATCGTGCCCGGCCTCGTCCCCGTCGACGCTCACCGCCACCCGGATGCCCCACCGGTCGCAGACCTCGGCGACCGACTCGTCCAGGAGCAGGCCGTTGGTCTGCAGGCCGAGCCGCAGCCGCCGGCCGGGGCCGAGGACGCGGGTCGCGATGCCGGCCAGCCGGTCGAGGTGGTCGGCGCCGGCCAGCAGCGGCTCCCCGCCGTGGAAGACCAGACTCACCGACCGCCCGGCGTGCTCGGCGATCTGGTGGCACGCCGCAGTGAGGACCGCCTCGGTCATGACCCGGGGCTGAGCGCGCCAGCCCTGGTCGGCCGACTCGTACACGTAGCAGTAACCACAGGCCAGGTTGCACCGGCTGTGAATCTTGACGACGAACTGGTTGAAGGTCTTCGGCCGCCACCCGCGCGCGGTCAGAGCCGTCACGTCCAGGTCGTCAGGCCACGTGTCCTGTCCGGCGCCCATCGGCTCGCGCCGGGGGCTAGAGATCGGCGTCCACGAACGAGTTGAACCCGCCGGGACCCTCCTGGTCGTCGGACGAGTACACCCGCTCGACCGCCGCTCGCAGGGCGGGGCTGAGCTCGGCCAGCACGTCGTCGTCGTCGAGGTCGACGATCTCCACAGCCTGACTCTCCATCGGCGTTACCCTCCGATCGCCCGCGGACCGGCCGGGGGGATCCCCGGCCGGTCTCGAACTTTATCGACCAGGATCGAAGAGTACGACAAGACGGGCCCGGTTGTCGGCCGGGCGGACCGTCAAACGGTGCGGCGGAGCCAGACCGCGCCGAGCGGGGGCACCCGCAAGGACACCGACTGGTCGAAGCCGTGCCAGGGCAGGGCGTCCGTGTCGACGCCGCCGAGGTTGCCGACACCGGAACCGCCGTACAGCTCGCTGTCGGTGTTGATCACCTCGGTCCATCGGCCCGGGCGGGGGAGGCCGATGCGGTAACCCTCGTGCGGGACCGCCGCGAAGTTCACCACGCAGGCCAGCGCGTCGCCGTTCGGGGCGAAACGCAGGAACGAGAACGTGTTGTGCCGCGAGTCCTCACTGGTGATCCAGCGGAAACCGCTCGGCGACGTGTCCTGCGTCCAGATGGCCGGGGTTTCGCGATAGGTCCGGTTCAGGTCCTTCACCAGGCCCTGGACGCCGCTGAACTGCGGGTCCTCGAGCAGTCCCCAGTCGAGGCCGCGCTCCTCGCTCCACTCCCGCAGGTCACCCAGTTCGGCGCCCATGAAGATGAGCTGCTTGCCGGTGAAGGCCCACATGAAGCCGAGCAGGGCCCGCGTGTTGGCCAGCTTCTGCCACAGGTCGCCGGGCATCTTGCCGGTCAGGGAGCCCTTGCCGTGCACGACCTCGTCGTGGCTGATCGGCAGGACGTAGTTCTCGCTCCACGAGTACACGGTCGCGAAGGTCATCTGGTGGTGGTGCCACCGGCGATAGATGGGCTCCTTCTCCATGTAGGACAAGGTGTCGTTCATCCAGCCCATGTTCCACTTGAAGCCGAACCCGAGGCCGCCCAGGTGGGTGGGGCGGGTGACGCCCGGCCACGCGGTCGACTCCTCGGCGACGGTGACGACGCCGGGATAGTTCTTGTAGACGGTCGCGTTCATCTCCTGCAGGAAGCTGATCGCGTCCAGATTCTCCCGGCCGCCGTACTGGTTGGGAGTCCACTCGCCCTCCTTGCGCGAGTAGTCCAGGTAGAGCATCGAGGCGACGGCGTCGACCCGCAGGCCGTCGGCGTGGAACTCCTCGCACCAGTAGAGCGCGTTGGCCACCAGGAAGTTGCGGACCTCGGTGCGGCCGAAGTTGAAGACGTACGTGCCCCAGTCGGGCTGCTCGCCGCGGCGCCAGTCGCCGTGCTCGTAGAGCGGCGTGCCGTCGAAGCGGGCCAACGCCCAGGCGTCCTTGGGGAAGTGGGCCGGGACCCAGTCGAGGATCACGCCGATGCCGGCCTGGTGCAGCTTGTCGACCAGGTGACGGAACTCGTCGGGGGTGCCGAAGCGCGAGGTGGGAGCGTAGTAGCCGGTGACCTGGTAGCCCCAGGAGCCGCCGAACGGGTGCTCCATCACCGGCATCATCTCGACGTGGGTGAAGCCCGTCTCCAGGACGTAGTCGACGAGCTGCTCGGCCAGCTCGGTGTAGGAGAGGCCCGGGCGCCACGAGCCGAGGTGCACCTCGTAGACGCTCATCGGCTCCTGGTGCCACGACTTGCCGGCGCGCTCCCTCATCCACTCCGAGTCGGTCCATTCGTACGAGGACTCGTAGACCACGGAGGCGGTGGCCGGCGGCACCTCGGTGTGCTGGGCCAGCGGGTCGGCGTGCTCGCGCCACCCGCCGTCCCGTCCGAGGATCTTGAATTTGTACTTGCTGCCCACGGTCGCGTCCGGCAGGTAGATCTCCCACACCCCGCTGGAGCCGAGCGAGCGCATCGGCCAGCCGTCGTACGGTCCCCAGCCGGTGAAGTCGCCGATCACCTGCACGCCGCGCGCGCTCGGCGCCCACACCGAGAACGCGACACCCTGCTCGCGCGGCTGCGCGCCGAGCACCTTCCACAGCTTCTCGTGCCGGCCCTCGCCGATCAGGTGCAGGTCGAGCTCGCCGAGCGTCGGCAGATGCCGGTACGGGTCGTCGACCAGCTCGCCGTCGACCTCGATCCGGTAGTCGAGCACCAGGCCGGGCAGCTCGGCGGCGAAGATCCCGTCGTCCTGCACCCGGGTCATCTCGACCCGCTCACCCTCGTGGACGAGGGTGACGGTCTTGGCGCCCTTGCGGAGCGTGCGAATGATCGTGTTATCGCCGGCCGGGTGGGCGCCGAGGATGCCGTGCGGGTCATGGGTGTCCCCGGCCACCACACTGTTCATGGCGCGCTGGTCGGCGGCGAGTGAGGACGAGGACTGGCCGATCACGAGGGGATCTCCTTCTGCTCAGAAGCTCAGTTTCAGCCGACGAGCCGGGCGATGGACCGCAGGGGGATCCGCAGCCATCCGGGCCGGTGCCGGGATTCGTACGCGGCCTCGTAGACCGCCTTGTCGAGTTCGTAGGCGGCCAGCAGCGAACCCTGCGCACGCGGGTCCAGGCCGGACACGTGGGCGTACCCGTCACAGAAGGCGGCCCGGTTGCGGTCGACCCACTCCCGGGCGCGCGCGGCCAGGTGCTCGTCGTCGTCCTGGTCGACCAGCAGCTGGTAGGCCGCGTACTCGTAGGAGCGCAACACGCCGGCGATGTCCCGCAGCGGCGAGTCGGGCAGGCGGCGCTCGTCGAGGGGCGCTCCCGGCTCGCCCTCGAAGTCGATCAGCAGCCAGCCCTCGGGCACCCGCAGCACCTGGCCCAGGTGCAGGTCGCCGTGGACCCGCTGCACCGCGATCGGGGTGCCGTCGAGCTCGCGGAACTGCTGCTCGATGGCAGGCACGAACTGCTGGATCTCGGCGACCGACTGGGCCGCCTGGCGGAGACGGGCCAGCATGGCGTCGACCGGGAACACCGACGGGCCGCTGCCGAGCGCCTCGGCCAGGTCGGCGTGGGCCGACGCGACTGCCTCGCCCAGCCGGTACGACTCGCCCTGGAAGTCGCCGCCCACCTCGTCGGCGCGCATCTCGGAGTCGGCGAAGAGGTCCCGCGCCGAGGCCGTGGCCATCGCCCAGCCCTCGGCCGAGTTCACCGCGTACGCCGTCACCATGCCGAGCGGGCAGGGCTCG
>Ga0247781_1000073_pt1 | contig 27346 bp, 25 predicted proteins | sample UWRJL184509B5_FD_179922 | JGI IMG/M metagenome (GOLD analysis project Ga0247781, IMG submission 179922) | Plant litter microbial communities from Arlington Agricultural Research Station in Wisconsin, United States - UWRJ-L184-509B-5 | ecosystem: Environmental > Terrestrial > Plant litter >...
GCTCCACCGAGACGGTGGTGTGCGACCGGGCCAGGTCGACCACCGGCCGGCCCGCCCGCGCGGCGAGCCGGCGCGCGGCCCGCACCACCCGCGGGTCCAGATCAAGCTTCCCCGACACCCGTACTCCTGTTCCTCAGACCTCGTAGATCGTCTCGCCGTGCAGCGCCGTGCGTCGGCACACCGGCCGGGCCGGTGCGACATCCTCGAACTCGGGCAGCAGGGCCGGCAACCCCTCCCGGACCCCGCCCGGGGTCTCCCAGACCGCGAAGGAGGCCGACTTGCCCGGCGCCAGCACGCCCGCGTCGGCGACCCCGGCCGCCCGCCAGCCGCCCCGGGTCGACGCGGCGAACGCCGCCCGCACACTCATCCGGTAGACCGGGTTGCGCGGGGCCGCGGCGGCCCGCACCATCGCCCACGGGTCGAGCGCGGTGACCGGCGAGTCGGACCCGAACGCGAGCGACACACCGGTCGCGTGCATCGCCCCGATCGGGTTCGAGGCCAGTGCCCGCTCGACGCCGAGGCGCTGCGCGTACATCCGGTCGGGGCCGCCCCAGAGCACGTCGAAGACCGGCTGCACCGAGGCGGTCACCCCGAACTCGACCATCCGCGCGATCATCGCCTTGTCGATCATCTCGACGTGCTCGACCCGGTGCCCGCCCGCGCGGACCGCGTCGACGCCGACCGACTTCGCGGCCAGCGCGAACCCGTCGAGGACCGTCGCGATCGCGGCGTCACCGATCGCGTGGAAGCCGCCCTGCACGCCGATCGTGATGCAGTCGAGCAGGTGTTCGGCGGCCTGCTCGGCGGTCACGAACGCCTGGCCGCGGCCGCCGTGCCCGTCGAGGAACGGCTCGCGGACGGAGGCGGTGCGGGAACCGAGCGCGCCGTCCGCGTAGAGGTCGCCGGCCGCGCCGACCGCGCCCAGCTCGCGGGCCTTGAGCGCGCCGCCCAACTCGCCCCAGTAACCGAAGACCTGAGGCAGGCCCTGGCCGCCGAGCGACAGGACCGAGCGGAAGTCGGCCTCGCTGGAGGTGCCGGGGCCGCCGCACTCGTGCACGGCGGCGATGCCCAGGGACGCGGCCCTCGTGAGGGCGGCCCGCTGCGCGGTGGTGCGTTGCGCGGTGCTGAGGTCGTTCAGGGCGATGGCCCGGACGGCGTGGTGGTCCTCCTCCTTGACCAGGCCGGACCGGTCGTCGAGGGCGGCGGCGGCCAGGATCGCGGTCGAGGCCAGCGCGGAGTGCACCGACGCCTGGGACAGGTAGACCCGGCGGCCCTCGGCGGCGCGGTCCAGCTCGGCGGCGGTCGGCAGGCTCTGGTCGGCCCAGGTCGACTCGTCCCAGCCGTGGCCGTGCACGACGCCGTCGGCCGGGCGGGTCCGCGCGAACGCCGCGACCGCGTCGAGGAGCTGGACCTTGGCCCGGACGGCGGACAGGTCGAGGCCGTCGATCGCCAGGCCGGTGTCGGTGGCGTGCAGGTGGGCGTCGACGAAGGCCGGGGTGACCAGGCCGTTCTCGAGGTCGACGACGCGGTCGGCGGTGGGGGCGTCGGGGTCGGCGCCGAGCCAGGCGATCTTGCCGGCACGGACCAGCATGGCGGTGGCCCGCGGGTCGGCGGCGGAGTAGAAGCGGCCGGATCTGTACAGGACGGAGGGGGTCTCCCCGCGATGAGTCGGTTTTCCGCCGTGGTCAGGTGCTGTCATGGGCGTCAGTGTCCCGCGATCCGCGCCTCGAAGAGAGCCCGGACCGCGGGAACCCGGCGCAGCAGGTCGACCGCGAACTCGGCGTGGCCAGGGACGTAGCCGTTGCCGATGAGCATCGTCACGTCGGCGGCCAGGCCTTCGGCGCCCAAGGCGGCGGCCGGGAAGCTGGTGGCCATCGAGAAGAAGATCACAGTGCCGCCGGAGGCGGTGGCGAGGATCGCCCCGTGCTCGCAGCCGGGCACATCCACGCAGACGACCGTGATCGTCGCCGGCTCGTCCAGCGCCGCGGCGACCTCGACCGGATTGCGGGCGTCGGCGACGACGACGGTGTCGGCCACGCCAGCGGTACGCAACGCGGCGGCTTCGCCCTCGTCACGGACGATTCCCACCGTGCGGGCACCGGCCAGTCGCGCCGCGGCCAAGGCCAGGGAGCCGCTCTTGCCGGCGCCGCCGAGGACCGCGACGGTCGGGTTGTCGTACTCCCGGACGACGCGGTCGGTGAGCGCGGGTGCGCCGCAGACGTCGTAGACCGCGAGGGCCAGCTCGGGGGCGAGGTCGTCGGGCAGGACGCCCACGATCGAGCGGCCGAAGAGGATGGCCGTGCCGGCGGCGGGGACCTGCTCGCCACGCCCGTCCCAGTCCCGCAGGCCGTCGGTGATCCGCAGCGGGGTCAGGGTCAGCGACACGAGGGTCGCGACGCGGTCGCCCTTCTTGACCGGCAGCGGCGAGCGCGGGCCGACCTCGTCGACGACGCCGATCAGCATGCCGCCCGAGCCGGTGACCGGGTTGTGCATCTTGCCGCGGGTCTCGACGATCTCCAGAACCTCGGCGCGGACCGCTGCACCGTCGCCGCCGTGCTTCTCGGCGAGCTGGCGGAAGCTCGCCGCGTCCAGGTTCAGGCGCTCCACCCGGACGCGGACCTCGTCGTCCTTGATCTCGGGGCTCGCGTCGAGTCGCCAGGCCGCCTGCGGCAGCACGCCGACGGGCTCCAAAACACGATCAAGTCCGACAGAAGACGCCATTCGTCCCACCTGCGCTCATGTTGGCACCAAGAAATCAAGGAGCTCTCACTGTATCCACACCGTAAATCCTTCAGCCAGACGGTTTCTCGACCGGATATCTTCCAGTAGCGTGAGACCGTCCGAACAGTTGATCAGGCCAGCAGTTCGATCAGGGAGGCACCGTTGACCCAGTCCGCCGGACAGCCGTACGAATATCGCCGCCGCACCCTCGTCGAGCCCGACTGGACCCGGCTCCCGGGGTGGCGCGACGTCACGGCCGAGCAGTGGCAGTCCGCGCAATGGCAGCGGGTCAACTGTGTCAAGAACGTCAAGCAGCTCCGCGCCGTCATGGGCGACCTGCTCGAGGAGCGTTTCTACGTCGATCTCGAGACCGACCAGAAGCGCCTGGCGACCATGTCGATGCTGCTCCCGCCGCAGATGCTCAACACGATGGTCCCCGACCGCGAGCCCGACACGGACGCGTTCTATGCCGACCCGATCCGCCGTTACATGCTGCCGGTCGCCACCGACCGTCACCTCGATTGGCCGTCCCACCCGCACGCGACCCGCGACTCCCTGCACGAGCACGACATGTGGGTGGCCGAAGGGCTCACCCACCGGTACCCGACCAAGGTGCTGGCGGAGCTGCTCTCGACCTGCCCGCAGTACTGCGGGCACTGCACGCGGATGGACCTCGTCGGCAACAGCACGCCCACGGTCGACAAGCTGAAACTGTCGCTCAAGCCCGTGGACCGGTACGACCTGCACCTGAACTACCTCAAGGCCCACCCCGGCGTACGGGACGTGGTGGTCAGCGGCGGCGATGTGGCCAACGTGCCGTGGAAGCAGCTCGAGGCGTACCTGATGGGTCTGCTCTCGGTGCCGACCGTGCGGGACATCCGGCTCGCCACCAAGGCGCTGATGGGCCTGCCCCAGCACTGGCTGCAGCCGGACGTGGTCGAGGGCCTGCACCGGGTGGCGATCACGGCCCAGCGCCGCGGCGTCAACCTGGCCGTGCACACGCACGTCAACCACGTGAACTCGCTGACGCCGCTGGTGGCCAAGGCCGCGCGGATGTTGCTCGAGGTGGGCGTGCGCGACGTACGTAACCAGGGCGTGCTGATGCGCGGCGTGAACGCGACGACCGCGGACCTGCTCGATCTGTGCTTCGGGCTGCAGGGCGAGGCGGGCATCCTGCCGTACTACTTCTACATGTGCGACATGATCCCCAACGCGGAGCACTGGCGGGTGCCGGTGTGGCACGCCCAGCAGCTGCAGCACGACATGATGGGCTACCTGCCCGGCTACGCGACGCCGCGGATCGTCTGCGACGTGCCGTTCGTGGGCAAGCGGTGGGTGCACATGATCTCCGAGTACGACCGGGAGCACGGCATCTCGTACTGGACGAAGAACTACCGCACCTCGATCGAGCAGCACGACGACGAGGCGTTGTCGAAGCTGTACGCGTACTACGACCCGATCGACACGCTGCCGCAGTCGGGCCAGGACTGGTGGGTCAAGCAGCAGGCCTCTTCCTGACCTGTCGCACAGCTTCCGCAGACGGAAAAGGGCCCCTCGTCGGGGGCCCTTTTCCGGGGCGGTCAGCTGAGCGCGTCGCGGACGTCCTTACCGGCGTCCTTGACGTGCTCGCCGGCCTCCTTGGCGTGGGCCTCGGTCTCCTGGGCCTGACCCTCGGCGACCAGCCGCTCGTTGTCGGTGGCCTTGCCCACGGCCTGCTTCGCCTTGCCGGTCAGCTCTTCGGCCTCGTTCTTGACCTTGTCGGTGAAGCTCATCGTTCCCTACCTCCGTGGTATCGGCTGAAGTCTGATGTGCCCCACTTCCGCGATCCTAAACGCCGGTCTCAGCGCACCTCGAGTTCATAGATCGAGTCGCCGTACTGGTTGCTGCGCTCCGTGCAGAAGACCCGCACGTACCGGCCGGGCCGTTTACGCGCGTCGACCGTCACCGTCCCGCCCTGGCCGTTCGTGGTCGAGAACACGCTCGCCCACCGGGTGCCGTCGGTCGAGACCTGGACCCGATAGCTGGTCGCGTACGCGTTCTCCCAGTGCACGACGATCTCGTTGAGCTGCCAGACCCGGCCGAGGTCGAGGGCCAGCCACTGCGGGTCGCTGTAGCCGCTGCTCCACCGGGTGAGCGGGTCGCCGTCGACGGCCGCGGCGGCGGACCACTGGCCGGTCTCGAGGCTGGAGGCGCTGGCGAGGCTGTTGAGGGCGAGGTTACGGCCGCCGGGGTTCAGCGCGCCCGGACCCACGGTGTCCGGGCGCCGTTCGGGCAGGCTCGTCGGGGCACTGACGCGCGGGGTGATCGTCGGGGTGGCTTGGCTCGTCGACGGCTTGGTGGCCGCCGCGGGATCGCGGGGGAGGGCGGGCGCGACCAGCTGCGCCGCGGACGAGGCGGGCGGCTGGCCGGCGGAGACGCCGGACGTGGGGGCGCGGGTCGAGGACTTCGCCGAGGCCTCGGCGTCGGGCCGCAGCAGGAGGTAGCCGCCGGTGGCCGCGGTCAGCCCGAGAACGCCCGCGAGCACCCCCGCCAGCACGCGATGATTGCCCCGCGCGCCCGGCACGGCCTTCTCGCCGACCAGCATGGCCAGCAGATCGCGCGCGCTGGGCCGGTCCTCCGGATGCTTGGCCAGGGCGAGGGCGATCGGGCCGCGCAGCGACTCCGGCAGGCCGTCGAGGCGGGGCGGCTGGGTGAGGATGCGCCCGGCGGTCGACGACGCCGAGTCGCCCAGGAACGGGGTGCTGCCAGTGCCCGCGTACGCGATGACACAGCCCCAGGCGAAGACGTCCGACGCGGCCGTCACCGACGTCCGCGGATCCTCGGAGAACCGCTCGGGCGCCATGTACGGCACGGTGCCGACCAGCACGTCGGTCTGGGTGTGGTGGCTGGTCGCCTCGAACGGCCGCGCGATGCCGAAGTCGATCACCTTGGGGCTGCCCGGCGGCAACAGCACGTTGTCGGGCTTCAGGTCGCGGTGGATGACCCCGGCGCCGTGGATGCCGGTCAGCGCGGTGGCGACCCCGACCGCGAGGGAATGCAGGGCGCCCCCTTTCAGGGGACCCTGTTCCGTGACGACCTCCTCCAGGCTGGGGCCGTTCACGTACTCGGTGACCAGATAGGGCGGGTCGTGGTCGAGGTCGGCGTCGATGAACTCGGCGGTGCAGAACGGCGGCACCTGCCGGGCGCGCTCGACCTCGCTGCGGAACCGCCCGCTGAACTCCGGGTCGGCGGCCAGGTCGGCATGGATGAGCTTGATGGCGACCTGGTCACCGGCCCTGTTCTCGGCCAGGTAGACCACGCCCATGCCGCCTCTGCCGAGGCGTCCCACGACCCGATAGCCCCCGAGCCGTACGGGATCGGCCGACCGAAGCGTCTCCACCTGCTTCTCTCCCCACTCGCCAGTGACCCACTCGCGTTTTGACCCAGGCGCCCGGACTGTTGTATCAGGTCAAGTCCCGCTCGTCGCGGCGCTCCGGCCAGGCGATCGACGATCTTCGTGCCCCCGCGAGCCGTCACACCGCCTACGTCATCCTAGGACGATAGGATGCTGATTGCTGATTGGGGCGTCGTCAGGGAAGCGCGGGGAGGTCGACGGAAGCGGGGGCGATGCGGGGCGGGCGATTCTCGTACGGGGTGGAGAGCACGACGGTCGTGCGAGTGGTGACGTTGGCGGCGGTGCGGATGTCCTGCAGCAGGCGTTCCAGGTCGGCGGGGCTGCCGACGCGCACGAGCAGCAGGTAGAAGTCCTCCCCCGCCACCGAGTAGCAGGAGTCGATCTCGGGGAGGTGGGCGAGTCGCTCGGGCGCGTCGTCGGGCTGGGACGGGTCGAACGGCCGGATCGCCACGAACGCCGTCAACGGGAGCTCGAGCGCCTCGTAGGAGACCTTGGCGGCGTACCCGGAGATCACCCCGCGCTGTTCCAGCCGGCGAACCCGCTGATGCACGGCGGACACGCTCAGCCCGACCCGTTCGGCGAGGTCGGTATAGGACAGCCGGCCGTCGCTGGTCAGGGCGCTCACGATCGCTCGATCGATCTCTTCCACGCGCGACACCCTACCGAACCGGACCCCTGCTCTCCCCCGCCGAGCACCCCAAGATCGACACCCGGACGGCTGATGGTGCCGCCCTTCCGCACCGGCGCCCGCGCGATCGCGGCGCCGGCCGAACGACGCGGCCGCAGGGTCAGTTGGTGTCGGCCAGGAGGGCTCGGGCGGCGGCCGCGTCCTCGGGGTTGACCAGGACCCGGACGCCGTCGGCCTGCAACGCCGGGTCCATGCCGCCGGCGTCGTCGGCGATGGAGATCGCGCGCAGGCCGTTGCTGCGCAGCAGCCCGACGATCAGGTCGGCCTCGATCTGATTGTCCACCACAGCGACGATGACGCCCTCGACGTCGGCCATAAGTGCCCCTTCCGGGTCGGGCGCCGGCGTTGATCACCCGGCGCTGGACCCAGCCTCGCGCGCCGGGCCGAGTTTCGCACCCGGGACACCCTTGACGAGGCACGTGTCACGCTCCGGGACGCACCAGGGCCCGGCTGATGACCAGACGCTGGATCTGGTTCGTGCCCTCGACGATCTGCAGCACCTTCGCCTCGCGGAACCAACGCTCGACCGGGTGGTCGCTCACGTAGCCCGCGCCGCCCAGCACCTGCACCGCGTCCGTGGTCACCCGCATCGCCACGTCGGTCGCGAACAACTTGGCCTTCGCCGCCTCGGTCGAGAACGGCCGGCCCGCGTCCTTGAGCCGGGCCGCCGACAGCAGCAGGGCCCGCGCCGCCGAGACCTCGGTCGCCATGTCGGCGAGCAGGAAGCCCAGCCCGTCGAAGGCGGCGATCGGCCGGCCGAACTGCTGCCGCTCCTTCGCGTACGACACCGCGTGGTCGAGCGCGGCCTGCGCGAGCCCCACCGCGCACGCCGCGATGCCGAGCCGCCCCGCGTCGAGCGCCTCCATCGCGATCGTGAAACCGCCGCCCTCGGCGCCCACGAGACGGTCCCCCGGGATCCGGCAGTTCTCGAGGACGACCTGGGACGGGGCGGACGAACGCAGCCCCATCACCCGCTCCGCCTTCTGCGGCAGCAGACCGGGGGTGCCCGCGTCGGCCAGCAGGCAGGAGATGCCCCGGGCGCCGGCTCCGCCGGTCCGGCAGAAGATGTTGTAGAAGTCGGCGTCCCGGCCGTGGGTGATCCAGGCTTTCGTGCCGTTCAGCACCCACGTGTCGCCGTCGCGGACCGCTTTCGTCGCCAGGGACGCGGCGTCCGACCCGCCCTGCGGCTCGGACAGGCAGTAGGCGCCGAGCAGTTCGCCGCCGAGCATGTCGGGCAGCATCTTGCGCCGGCTCTCGCTGCCGTGGGCATAGACCGGATAGCAGGACAGGGTGTGCACGCTGACCGCCTCGGCGACCGCCAGCCAGGTGCCGGCCAGCACCTCGAGGACCTGCAGGTAAACCTCGGCGGGCTGGGCGGCGCCGCCCACCTCCTCGGGGTAGGGCAGGCCCAGCAGTCCGGAGCGGCCCAGCGTGCGCAGCACCGCGCGGGGGAACTCGCCGCGTGCCTCGAACTCGGCCGCCTTCCCGGCCAGCTCGCGGTCGCAGAGCTCACGGGTCAGGTCGAGCAGGTCGTAAGCCTCGGCCGTGGGCAGAATCCGGTCAACCGTCACACCGAAAGCTTAACGGTCGTTTGGGAGGCGGCGCGACAGCCGGTCGATAAGGTGTCCCGGTGACCGCTCAGCCGCTGCTCGCCGTCGACACACCCAGCCTGTACTTTCGCGCCTTCCACGGGATTCCCGAGAAAGCCGGCCGGACCGAGGCCGGGGAACCGGTCAACGCGATCCGCGGCTTCCTGGACATGCTCGCGCAGCTGATCCGCACCCGGCGCCCGGATCGCGTCGTCTGCGCGCTCGACGCGAGCTGGCGGCCCGCGTGGCGGGTGGCGCTGGTGCCGTCGTACAAGAAGCATCGGGTCGCGCACGGCGATGTCGAAGTCGTCCCGCCCGCCCTGGAGAAGCAGGTCCCGATCCTGCTCGAGGTGCTGGCCGCCATCGGGATCCCCGCCTTCGGCGTCGCGGGGTACGAGGCGGACGACGTCCTCGGCACGCTGGCGGCGACCCAGCCCGGCCCGGTCGAGGTGGTCTCCGGCGACCGCGACCTGTTCCAACTGGTCGACGACGAGCGCGGCACCCGCCTGCTCTACTGCGGCCGGGGCGTGGCCAAGCTCGAGGACGCTGACAACGCGCTGGTCGAGGCGAAGTACGGCGTACCGGCGAAGTGGTACGCGGACTTCGCGGCGATGCGCGGCGACGCGAGCGACGGCCTGCCCGGCGTTCCCGGCGTCGGCGAGAAGACGGCGGCCCGGCTGGTCACCCGGTACGGCGGGGTCGACGAGATCCTGGCCGCGCTGGACGACCCGTCGGCCGGGTTCGCGCCGGGCGTGCGCACCAAACTCGCCGACGCCCGCGACTATCTGGCCAAGGCGCTGCCGGTCTGCAAGGTGGCCCTGGACGTCGACCTGCCCCGGTTCGACCCGGCCATGCCGCGCTCCCCCCGGGACCCCGACGCCCTGATCGCCCTGGCCGAGCGCTGGAACCTGGCGAGCTCGGCCAAGCGCTTGATCGACGCGCTGGCCGGTTAGAGCCCGCCATCAGGGCAACCGTGCGTGCTTTCCAGTGTGTCGGCCGATCCGATCACGAATTGACCGGTTCCCCGGTCGATACCTGATTGATCCGCGTTCTAGGGTGTGCCGCATGACGTCGTTCGCGGTGGTGGGATCCGGCTGGCGGGCCGAGATGTTCTGGCGGCTCGCGGCGGCCCTGCCCGATGTCGAGTGCGTGGGCGCGATCGTGCGTACGCCGCGCGACCTGCCGGTGCCGACCTTCGGTTCGCTGGACGACCTGCGACCCGACTTCGTGGTCACCGCCGTGCCCTGGGGGGCGAACCCGGGGGTGATCGCCGAGGCCGTCGAACGCGGCCTGCCGGTGCTGGCCGAGACGCCGCCGGCGCCGACCCGCGACGGGCTGACCGAGCTGTGGCGGCGCACCGGCGACACCGGTCTGGTGCAGGTCGCCGAGCAGTACCTGCTGGTTCCCGCGCACGCGGCGCGGCTCGCCGCCGTCCGGGCCGGGCTCATCGGCGAGCCCACCCAGGTGCAGGTCTCGTCGACGCACATGTACCACGCGGTCGCGCTGATCCGGGGCTTCCTCGGCCTCGGCCGTGGTCCGGTGACCGTGCGCGCCTCGCGCACCACCGCGCCCCTGGTCGACCCGCTGACCCGGGCCGGCTGGACCGACGACCCGGTCCCGAAGCCGGCCACCACGACGATCGCCACGCTCGACTTCGGCGACGGGCTCTCCGGGCTGTACGACTTCACCGACAACCAGTGGCACAACCAGCTGCGGTTCCGGCGCATCCTGGTGCGCGGCACCCACGGCGAGCTGCGCGACGACGAGGTCGTCCGGATCACCGCGCCCCGGACGATCGTGCGCTCACCCCTCGTACGCCGGCAGACCGGTTATGACCTGGACCTGGACGACTTCGACACCGACACGATCACGCTCGGCGGCGAGGTCCTGTTCCGCAACCCGTTCCCGGGCCGGCGCTGGAACGACGAGGAGATCGCCATCGCCACCCTGCTGCGGAAGATGGCCGGTTGGGTCCGCGGCGACGGCCCGCCGCCGTACCCGCTGGCCGAAGGCGCCCATGATCACCTGGTGGCCCTCGCGATAGAGGAATCGGCGGATACCGACCGTACGGTGACGATCCCGGCGCCGCCGTGGCGTTAAATCCGACCATTCGCTCAGTGCTGGGGCGCATCGCCCGATCAAATCCGGTAGGGCTGGCGATTACCGGAGGTGAGCCGATGACGACGCGAGCCATCCGCGCCGCCTTCGGCACCTGGATCGTCGCGCTGACCGCTTTCTACTACTACTTCGCGGACAGCGCCGCCGGTCTGGTGATCGCGTGGTCCCTGATCGGCTACACCAGCGCCGCGGCGGTGCTGTTCGGCGTCCACCTGTACCGTCCCGCCCGCCGCCTGCCGTGGTACCTGATCGCGGCCGCGCTGGCCTGCTTCGTCACCGGCGACTCCATTAACAACTCGATCACCGCGGCCGGCGGGACACCGCCGAACCCCAGTCTCGTCGACGTGCTCTACCTGACTGTCTACCCGCTGCTCACCGGCGCCTTCGTGATGTTCGTGCGGGCCCGTGGCGGCGCCAGCAACCGGGCCGCCCTGCTCGACGCGCTCGTCCCCACCGTCGGTCTTGCCCTGCTCTCCTGGGTGTACTGGATCGCACCGTTCACCCGCCTGCGCGATCTGAGCCTCCTCGAGAAGCTGATCGCCACCGGCTACCCGTTCGGCGACGTCCTGGCCCTGGCGATGACGCTGCGCCTGCTGAGCACCCCGGGCAAGCGCCCGCGCGCGCTCACCGCCGTCACCATCGCGATCCTCGGGCTGCTGGCCAGCGACATCATCTACAGCCAGTCCCGGCTCAACAGCGACTGGGCGCCCGGCGGCCCGGTCGACCTGGGCTGGATCGCTCTCTACGCCGTGATGGCCTGGGCCGCGCTCATGCCCTCGATGCGCGACCTGACCGAGCCACTGCCGCAGCACACGATCGTCGACATGGGCACCACCCGGATCTTCTGGATGGCCACCGCCGCGCTGATCGCGCCGGCCGTCCTCTACCTCGAGTGGATCTCCGGCCACGACGCCGAGACGACCCGCGGCGGTATCGTCGACGCGCCGGTCATCGCCGCCGCCGGGGCGCTGATGTTCCTGCTCGTGCTGGCCCGGGTCAACGGCCTGGCGGTCGCCCAGCGCCGGGCCCGGACCAGGGAGCGGGCCCTGCACGAGGCCGGCACCGCGCTCTTCACCGCGACGACCGCGTGGGACGCCGGCCGGGCCGTCCGTTCGGGGATCGCCACCCTGCTCCCGACCGACACGGCGTTCCGGCTCACCCTCAGCCTGGACGCCGCCGTGCGGCACGAGCCCGGCCTGCGGCTGCTGAGCGCCGGGGAGGTCCCGGCGGGCCTGCCCACCCGGGGCTTCGAGCATTTCCTGTACGCCACCATGCCGCTGCCCGGGGACGGCCGGATCTGCGCCGGCCTGCTCGCCGGGCCGGCCGGGGTGCTGCGCGAGACGACCCCGTCGATCGCGGCGTTCCTCGGGCAGATCGAGGTCGTCCTGCAGCGCATCGGCCTGACCGGCGAGGTTATCCGCCGTGACAGCGAGGCCTACTTCCGGACGCTCATCCAGAACGCGTCCGACGTGATCCTCATCGTCGACAGCGACGACCGGATCACGTACGCCTCGCCCTCCGCGGAGACCGTGCTCGGCCACTCCGACCTGAGCGGCACGCCCCTGGGGTCGTTGATCGCGCTCAGCCACCACACCGTCCTGCGCGAGACCCTCGCCGCGATCCGCGCCGGCCGCGACCAGAGCGAGTCGACCGACCTGGCCGTGCTGCACTCCGACGACCGGCTGCTGCAGGTCGAGTGCACCGGCCGCGACCTGCGTGACGACCCGACCGTACGCGGCCTGGTCCTGACCGTCCGCGACGTGACCGAGCGCCGCCGCCTCGAGGAAGACCTGTCCCACCTGGCCTTCCACGACGGGCTGACCGGGCTGGCCAACCGCGTGCTGTTCCGCAACCGGCTGGAGCACGCGTTCACGGTGGCCGGCCGCGATGACGCCACGGTCGCCGTGCTCTTCGTCGACCTCGACGACTTCAAGGAGGTCAACGACACCCTCGGCCACGCCGTCGGCGACCAGCTGCTGGTCAGCGTCGGTGAGCGGATCGCCGGGGTGATCGGGGTCGGGGACACGGCCGCGCGGATGGGCGGCGACGAGTTCGCGGTCCTGCTCGAGCAGAGCAACGACGCCGCCCGCGCCGAGGAACTCGCCGGACGCATCGTCGCCACGCTGGCCGTACCCGTGCAGGTCGCCGACGGCCTCGGCGGCACCCACATCGTCAGCGGCGCGTCCAGCGTCGGCGTCGCCACGAATCTCGACGCCGGCTCGGCGACCGAACTGCTGCGCCACGCCGACCTGGCCCTCTACCACGCCAAGGGCGAGCAGAAGGGCACCTGGCAGCGTTACCGCAGCGACCTGCAGACCGCGATGGTGCAGCGGCTGGAGACCCGGACGGCGCTGCACGAGGCCATCGACGGCGAGCAGTTCGCCGTCATGTACCAGCCCATCGTCGAGCTGGAGAGTGCCGTGCTGGTCGGCGTGGAGGCCCTGGTGCGCTGGCAGCACCCGGTCCGCGGGCTGCTCGGCCCTTACCACTTCATCGAGGTCGCCGAGGAGAGCGGCGCGATCGTCGAGATCGGCCGGTGGGTGCTGCGGGCCGCGCTGGCCGAGTTCGCCCGGATGCGCGTCGATGACCCCGCCACCACCCTCAAGTACGTCAGTGTGAACGTCTCCGCGAGGCAGTTCCGGACGCCCGGTTTCGTCGACCAGGTGCGCTCGGCGCTCGCCGACAGCGGGGCCCGGCCCGAGTGGCTGCTTCTCGAGATCACCGAGAGTCTGCTGCTGCGCGACCCCGACCAGGTCCATGCCGACCTGGGTGTGCTGCGCGCGCTGGGCGTGCGGATCGCGATCGACGACTTCGGCACCGGGTACTCGTCGCTGAGCTACCTGCGGCAGATGCCGGTCGACGTGCTCAAGGTCGACAAGTCGTTCATCGACGACATCCTCGGCAGCGAGCAGCAACGGGCGCTGGTCGACGCGATCGTCACGCTGGCCCGCAACCTCGACCTCGCGGTGGTCGCCGAGGGCATCGAGGAGGAGGGCCAGCGGGCCGAGCTGGTCACGATGGACTGCCCGTACGGCCAGGGTTATCTCTTCTCCAAACCGGTCTGGCCGCACGAGATCGTCCCCCGGCTGAGCACCACGCCCTCGCTCGTGTAACTCGTGCCCGTCGCGGTGTCGTCCAGGTGACTCGTGCGATGAGAATAAGAGTCATTCACTAGCGCTCATGGACGCCAGACGGAAGGGTCGAGAACGTGCTGGAGAATCCCGCGTGGGCCGCCCTCTCCGGGCCGCAGGCCTGCTTCGCCGAGGCGTCCGGTGACGCCGCCCGTTTCCATCCCGACGTCGCCCCCTGGTGCGCGGTCGCCGATCTCGGTGACCCGGCCGCCTGGGCCGACCTCGCCACGCTGACCGACTACGCCGTGCTCACGGCCCCCGCGATCGATCCACCGGCGGGCTGGGAGAGGGTGGCGATGACACCCGGCGTGCAGATGGTCGGGCACACCATGACCGGGGTGCACGACGCCGAGACGGTCAAGCTCACCGAGACCGACGTGCCCGAGATGCTCGATCTCGTCGAGCGGGCCAAACCCGGCCCGTTCGGCAAGCGCACGGTCGAGCTCGGCAACTACCTCGGCCTGCGGCACGAGGGGCGGCTGGTCGCGATGGCCGGCGAAAGGTTCCGGCTGCCCGGCTGGACCGAGGTCAGCGCGGTCTGCACCGACCCCGACCGCCGCGGCCAGGGACTGGCCGCCCGCCTGACGATGGCGGTCGCGGCCGGCATTCTCGCGCACGGTGACCTGCCCTTCCTGCACGTCGCGGCCGAGAACGCGGCGGCGATCCGGCTCTACGAGCGGCTCGGCTTCCAGATCGAGCACGAGGTGGTCTTCGCGGCCTACCGACGGGTGCCGGCCTAGACAGCTCGGCGTGCGCGGCTCGGCCGGGCTTACTCGCCCAGCGCGCCGTCGGGGTTCGGCTGGGCGTGGCCGGCGTCGGCCCAGCGGTCCTCCAGGTCACCGATCTGCTGGAGCACGTCGGCGAGCTCGCCGCGCACCCGGATGAGCCGGTTCTGGGCGTCGGCGGGGATGCCACTGCCGGGGTGTTTCGAGGTCAGGTTGCTCTCGTGCTCCTCGAGCTCCTCGCGGCGCTGGTGCAGAAGGTTGAGCTCCGTGTCGTACTCTGCCTGGGTGATCGGTTCGGGTCGCATGGCGTTGCCTTTCCCAGCGCCCGGCCTGGTGAACCGCGAGGCGATCCAGCACACATTCCGCGGTCGGCGACCCGGCCCGGCCGGCGGGCGGGCCGTCCGCCTAGAGCTGCCCGTGGTTCGGCGGCCGGAGGTCGTTCAGCTCCCAGGCGGCCAGGTGGTGGTACTTCCAGTCGACCGGGTCGTGGACGCTGTGGGTGCGGGCGTTGCGCCAGTGGCGGTCCAGGTCGTACTTGCTCGCGGCGGAGCTGGTGCCGCAGAGGGCGAAAAGCTCCGAGCCCGCCTCGACGGCCACCTCGCTGCCGAAGGCCTTCGCGGCGGCCACGGCCAGGGAGCCCCGGGCGGCGGTCTCGGCGTCGGCCGGGACCAGGCCGATCTCGTCGAGCGTGCGGGCGGCCGACGCCAACAGGGCCTCGGCGGCCCGCACGCGGGTGGCGAGGCGGCCGTACCGGTACATGATGTGCGGGTCCTCGACGGCGCGGGACGCCCCGGCGCGGACGGCCTCGGTGGACGGGCGGGCCTTCTCGCGCAGGTAGTCGCGGGCGTCGGCCAGCGCGCCGCCGGCGATGCCGACCTCGATCGCGGCGTGGACGAGCTGCGCGCGGGCGCCGAGCTGCTGCGGGACCTCGTACGCGCTCGAATAGTCGAGTGAAAGTTCCACGGGTACGTCGGTGAACGTGGCCGTGCCGCTGATCGTGGCGCGCTGCCCGATGACGTCCCAGTCGGTGTCGACCCGCACTCCGGCAGCGTCCCGGGGGACGAAGGCCAGCACGAGGCGGCCGTCCTCGCCGAGGGCGCTCACGGCGATCCACGCGCTGGTCAGGGCGCCGGTGGCGTAGTACTTCACACCGTTCAGACGGCCGGCGGTCACCCGGGTCTTCAGGTCCTGCGCGTGCTTGCCGCCGCGCTCGGCCAGGGCATTGCCGAGGCGACGACCGGCGAGTACGTCGGGGTAAAGGCGATTGCGGGTGCCGGCGCCGCCGTGCGCGGCCAGGACGTCGACCAGCAGGTAGTGGGCCTGCGGGACCTGCGCGATCGCCGAGTCGGCCGCGGCGATCAGGCGGGTGACCTCGGCGAGGGTGCTGGGGTTCAGGCCGGGGCCGCCGTCCGCGGCCGGGACCGTGATGCCGAGCAGGCCGGAGTCGTCGAGCAGGGCCAGGGCCTCGTACGGGACCACGTCGGCGCCGTTCCGGTCGCGTTCGGGAGCTCCGGGGGCCAGGGCGGCGGCGAGTTCGGTGGCGGCGGTCACGGCTTCGGCGTGAGTCTGGATGCGGGGCACCCGCAGATCCTAGTAAGCACGGGCGCGCGAGACTGCGCCTCGCGGAACCGGACGAACGGGAGGATTTCCGGCGAACGCGGGTGACTGACTCGGAAACGGCGCCGATAGCGGGCGAATCGCATGACAATGGAAGTTCTTGATCATTGGGAGTTCTTATGCCGGACGGCGAGTTCCTCGCGTACGCCGCGTCGCTGGCGGCGGGGGGTGTGCTGCTGCTCATCCTCGCCGTCCTCGGCCTCGGCCAGGGTTGGACCCTGCGCGCCGTCGAGGTGCTGGTCGGGCTGGCGTTCCTCGGCTACGCCGGCTATCTGATGGTGGTGACGCCCGAGTCGCCGTTCATGTCATGGTTCGTCCTGGTGACCCCGGTGCTCGGCCTGGCCGTCGCGGCGGTCGCCCGCCGCCGGTCCCGGGCCAAGGTCAAGCGCCTGGCGGAGAATTCAGGCCCGCAGCCGTACGCCGGGCACGACGCGAAGGGGCATGCCGAGCGGCAGCCGTTCCCGACTCCGCCGGGCCCGCTCGACGCGTCCGTCCGGCACAGCGACGAGCCGGTGTCCGCACCGGCCGACTCGGCCAACTCGGCCGACTCGGGCGAGAAGCCGTCCCGTTTGTCCGCCGCGCCGCCGGAGTCCGGGCTGCGAGGTTCGCCGGCGGAGCCGCCGCCGCGCCCGAAGCGGCCGAGCGGATTGCCGCAGACGCACGCCGAACCCGACTACCGGGCCAAGCACGAGGCGGCGAACGAGGCGACGGCGCAGCACGACTCCGCCGGCGGCAAGCACCGCGCGGACGGGGCGGACGCACGGTCCTGACTGGTTCGCCGTCCTGACTACATTGTCGGCATGGATTTTCGCCGGACGTACCGATCCGCCGCCGTCGCCTTCGTCGATCTGGTCAGCCGGGTGCCCGCCGCTCGCCTCGACGGGCCCGGCCTGGGCGAATGGACCCTGCGTGAGCTGATCGGGCATACGGTCGGCGCGGGCTTGGAGCGGGTGCCGGCAGTGCTCGGCTCCGCCGCGCCCTCGTCGGCTACGTCCGTGCTCAGCCCTTCGTCCCTGCCCGGGGCCACCGCCGCGCGGCCGCCGTCCGTGCCGGTCGACGTCGAGACCCCCGAGGGCTACTTCGCCTTCGTCCGCGACGTGCCCGCCGAGGTGTACGCGGCCGCGGTGGCCGCCTCCGGCGAGGACGCGCGCCGGAGGGCCGCTTCCGGCTCCTTCGACGCGGTCGGCGACCTGGCCGGGCGGGCCACGCAGGCCCTGGCGGCGGTCGCCGACGACGACGTGGTGTCGACTCCGGTGGGCGGGATGCGCGTGCGTGACTGGCTCCCGACCCGCACGTTCGAGCTGGTCGTGCACGGCTCCGACGTGGCCGCCGCGGCCGGGATACCCGTCGGCTTCGACCCGGCGGCCGTCTCGGAGGCGACACTGCTGGCCGCGCGGATCGCCGTGGCCCTGGGCGAGGGTTCGATCGTCCTGAGCGCCCTGACGGGTCGTTCGTCCCTGCCCGGGAAGTTCTCGGTCATCTGACCCTGAACGTTTTCCGCCCGGTATCACCGAATTGCAACCGTCCTGCACTCCGAGACGGCCGTCCGGTCCCGAACAGAGGGTTATGAAAGACACGATGATCATCGAGCTGGGCCTGGGCGCCATGACCATCGCTGCGAAGATGTGCGCCCCGATTCTGCTGACCGCCCTGACGGTCGGTTTCGCCATCTCGCTGTTCCAGTCGGTGACCCAGATCCAGGAAGCCACGCTGTCCTTCGTCCCGAAGGCCGCGGCCGTCTGCGCCGCCCTGCTGTTCTCGGGCAACTGGATGCTCCACGAGATGGTCACCTACACCACGCAACTCTTCGAGCGGATCCCCGAGTTGCTCGGCTGAGCCTTTCCGCCGCCGCTGTCCCCAGGTTCAGCGGTCGAGGATGCTTTCGCGCAGTCGGTGGAGAGCGTCGGCGCGCGCACCCTTCAGCGACGGCTCGTTCCGCACAGCGGCAGCCCGCACCCGTACGGGCCGGGGCAGTCGCCCGGCCTCGTCGGCGATCGCGCCGATCAGCCGCGTCCCCCACCGCCCGCCGATGACCACCAGCTCCGGGTCGATCAGGGTGGCCAGCGCCGCGATCAGACCGCAGACCGCGGTCACCACCTCGGGCGGACGCTCCTCGGCGAGCCGGTCGACATCGATCGCCGTGGAACCGGCTCGCCGCAGCCCGAGCGCGCCGAACACCTCGATCAGCGGCATCGCCCGTCCCCCGGGCCCCACCGTGATCAGGTGAGCCACCTCGCCGGCCAGCCCGTGATGCCCGCGCCGGACCTCGCCGTCGCTGACAATCGCGCAGCCCAGCCCCTCGTCGAGATACACGTAGGCGAAGTCGTCCACCGGCGCCACGGAACGCTCGGCCTCGGCGGCCCAGTTGACGTCGTTGTCCACCAGGACCGGCCCGTCGACCCGGCCGGCCAGCGCCGCCACCGGGTCGATCTCGCCGAGCAGGAACGGCGCGTCGGGCAACTGCAGAAGCCGCCCGGTATGCCGATCGACCGGATCCGCGGCACTCACCACGGCGAGCCGGGGCCTCGCCGCCAGCCGCAACCGTCCCGGCCCGCGCACCTTCGCGCCGGCACGTGCCGCTGCGTCGGACTCGGCCGCCCGCAGCGACTCGACACTCGCGCATACCCGGTCGACCGCGTCGGCCAGGGCGGTGGCCACGTCGTCGGGGCGGGCGGGGCGACCGACTGCCTGCTCGGCCCGGGCCAGCACGGTTCCGTACGCGTCGACGCACTCGACGACCACGCCCTCGGGGGCGATGCTGACCGCCAGCGCCATCCCCACGTCGGGCGCGAGCGCGTAGTACGAACCCACGCGGCCACGACCCCGGCCGCCCGGAGTGCGCCGGCCGGTGTCCACTACCAGGCCGGCCTCGGTCAGACGGCGCACGCTCTCGCCGGCTGTGGGTTTCGAGACGCCGGTCTCGGTGGACAACTCGGCGCGGGTCAACAGGCGGTGCCGCATCAGGGCGCGCAGCACGTGCTCGTCGGTCAGCGAGCGCAGCAGCTCCTGGGCGGGCTTGCGTTCCAGGGGGAGTTGGGCCGGGTTCACGACGCCATTCTAGTCAGGGCTCTTGCCTAGAACGGGTCGGGGCGCCTACCGTAGTTTCTAGTTAAGGGACATGACTAGAAGGAGATCGCCATGCCGCTCCCGCACTGGGAGGAGACGCCGGCCGACCTGCCCGGCGCCGTCCGCGAGATCAAGACCGCGCTGCGTGCGCGGATCGCCGCCTCCGGCCGCACCGTCGAGGAGGTCTTCGCCGTCGTCGAGCGCTCCATCGCCGCCGAGGTCGCCGAGATCACCGCCGCGCGATCCCGCGGGGAGTCGGTCTGGCCGGAGATCTCGTACGAGGAGATCGCGGCCGGCACGGTCAGCTCGGCCGACGTCGCCCTGCTGCGCAAGCGCGGGTGCCTGGTGGTCCGCGGCCACTTCGAGCGCGCCCAGGCTCTCGACTGGGACGCCGGCATCGTGCGCTACGTCGAGGACAACGACTTCTTCGAGAACTACCGCGGACCCGGCGACGACTTCTTCGGCAGCGTCGGCTCGAAGCCCGAGATCTACCCGATCTACTGGTCACCGGCCCAGATGGCGGCCCGGCAGAGCGACCGGATGGCCCGCGTGCAGGCTTTCCTCAACAGCCAGTGGAAGCACGACTCCGAGGGCGTGCAGTGGTTCGACCCCTCGCGTGACTCGCTCTACCCCGACCGCATCCGCCGCCGCCCCGAGGGCGCCGACTCGGCCGGACTGGGGACGCACCTCGACCCCGGCACGCTCGACCTGTGGATGACGCAGGCTTATCAACAGGCCTTCCGTCACCTGTTCAACGGCGCTGTGGAGAAGTACGACCCGTGGGACGCGGCCTACCGTACGGCCGGCCCGCAATATCCCGGCTCGACGATGTGCTCGGCCTTCCGCACGTTCCAGGGCTGGACGGCGCTCTCCGACATGGCGCACGACCAGGGCGTCCTGCACACGGTGCCGATCCCCGGCGCGATGGCCTACCTGATGCTGCGCCCGCTCCTGTCCGACGTTGCCGAGGACGACATGTGCGGCGTCACCGTCAACCAGGTCTTCCCGGCCAACGACAAGTGGCACGGCCTGCTGGTGGACGCCCTCGCCGGCATCCCCGACGTGCGGGCCGGCGACTCGGTCTGGTGGCACTGCGACCTGATCCACAGTGTGGCCCCCGTCCAGGACCAGAAGGGCTGGGGCAACGTGATGTACATCCCCGCGGCGCCCTGGTGCCCGCGCAACGAGACGTACGCCGCTTCGGTCCGCGACGCGATCCGGTCCGGTTCGAGCCCGTCGGACTTCCCTCCCGAGCACTACGAGCGCACCTGGGCGGGCCGTTTCACCGAGTCCGACCTGAACCGCACCGGTCGCCGCGGGCTGGGCCTCGACGACCGCGACCGGCAGACCGCCGGAGCCGGCATCCCGCTCTGACCGAGCCCCGAGTGTGCCGGTCGGCTCGGCGGTGGACCGACTCCGCGGATGGTGAGCGCCTATCCTCGACGCATGATCGACGTACGGCGGGCCACAGTGGACGACGCGGCGGAACTGGTGCGGCTTCGCGGAGTGCTGTTCGGGGTGCCGACGGATTCGGACGAGGGCGGCTGGCGCCAACCGTCGCGGCAGATCCTCGAGCGGCGGCTGGCGGAGGAGTCCCCGACGATGGCCGGTTTCCTGGTGGACCAGCCACCTGGGGCGGCCGCCGGCGACCGGGGCCGGCTCGCGGCGTGCGCGGTCGGGATCGTCGAGGAACGGCTGGGCAAACCGCACAATGCGCACGGCCTGACCGGTTATGTGTTCAACGTCGCGACCGACCCGGAACACCGGCGGCGGGGGTATGCCCGGGCCTGCGTGACCGCGCTGCTCGACTGGTTCCGCTCGCAGGGGTGCGGCGCGGCCGACCTGCGGGCCAGCCAGGACGCCGAGCCGCTCTACACCTCGCTGGGCTTCGTACGAACTTCCGATCCGGCCATGCGCACGCGCCTGCCGCTCGACTGACCGTTCCGGCCCGGCCCCGCCGGAGAGCTTTTGCGTCGCGGCGGGGCCGGCTCTGACCTGTGGTCAGGGGCGCTTCGGGACCTCGGCCGTGCTGAGCTCCCGGAGCGCCTTCACGTAGCGGTCGGTCACATACCGCTGCACGAGCCCCGGCACCGGGCCGCCCAGCCGGACGAGCGGCGAGGCCGGCCGGCTGAACGCGCGGATCTGGAACCGGACCTCGCCGTCGGGCGCGATCGAGACGACGAACGCCTCCTCGCCCCGCTCCGGATGACCGGGCAGGGTCCCGTACCCGAAGCCGCGACGATCCGGACGGTCGACGACGTAGACCACGCGGCACCGGATCGGCAGCAACCCGAGGAACCGCGGGGCCACGTCGAGACCTTCCGCGGCGGGTCCGCGCACGCTGCTGACGTCGAAGCCGGCCGCGCGGTGCATACGCCAGTCGAAAAGCGCTTCAACCGCGCGGTCGAACGTCGTGCGGCCCTCGCCGAGCCGCACGTCGCGGAAGGCGTGCGCGTACCCGGCCGGCAGCGGCCCCTCGCGGGTGGCGCCGACCTCCGGGTACGTCAGCGGCTTCTCCATCCGATCAAGGTAGCTGGTGCATCGGGGCGGGCTCGTCGGCCCCGCGAAGGCGCAACACCTCGGCCCGGGCGTGGGCCACCCGCGGGGTATCGTGCCCGCCCGCGTCGGCGATCTCCTGGGCCAGGTCGTGCGCGCTCTCGATCAGATGGCGGGCGCGACGGCGGCTGTGGACTAGCTTGCGGAAGCGCCGGCGGTCCTGGTACAGACCGCTGACCGCGTCCAGCAGCGGCGGATCGATCACGCCGGACTGCACCTCGGGCCCGAGCAGTTCGCGCATCCACTCCCGCTCCTTCGACGAGGCCAGGCGGCGTACGACCAGCAGGACCACGATCGCCAGGGGCATGAGGATCAGGTACGGCCCGAAGATCGTCAGGAACGGGACACCGCCGAACAGACCGCCCGCGTCGTCCCACGCGAAGTGCAGGAACATGGCGGCCAGGCAGGCGGCGATGCCGAGGCCGACGCGGCGCTCCCCCGGCACCCGCCCGAGGATCCACATCACACCGGCGCAGAAGACCGCGCTGAACAGGGCGTGCGACGTGATGCCGACGAAGCCCCGCAGCGCCAGGATGAACAGCGAGGACTCGAGTTGGTCCACCCCGAAGCTGGCCGTCGCGTTGTTGTACGCGTACAGGACGTCCTCGGAGACCTGGAAACCGAGCCCGATGAACGCGCCGATGATGAAGCCGTCGTACGCGCTGCGGACGAGCCGCGGCGCCAGGGCGATCAACAGGATCAACCCGAGGGCCTTGCCCCACTCCTCGTCGATCGGCGCGCTGAGACCGGCGGCCCACGTGTTCGCGCCGGTCGGGCCGAGCAGTTTCGTCCAGATCTCCAGCAGGGCCGTGTTGGCGGGCAGCGCGATCCAGAACGTCGCGGCGACGGCGCCCCAGACGAAGCCGGTAGCGAGCAGGCCGGCCGGCTGCGCGGTGTACCGGTTCTGCCGCCGCAGGAAGAGCAGCCACGGGATCAGGTAGATGGCGAAGAAGATGATGCCGCTCGTCACGGCCAGCCGATACGCGCCGAACGCCGGGGCGAAGTACTTGACCAGGCCGATCGCGCCCAGGCCGACGCCGAGGACGTAGACCCAGAACGCCGCGTTGTGCGGCTGGACGAGCTTGAACCGCCCGCCCCAGCCCGACTCCTCGATGGCCGTGAGCTGCGCGTTCTTGACCGGTGCGCTGATGACCGTCATTCGTTCGCCCCCGCCGTGATGCTACGTAGAAATGCCTCGATCTCGCCGGAGTACTGCGGGTACTCGCCGGGCACGGTGTTGACGTCGACGAGCAGCGCGGGCGCGGCGGCCGGGTCGGCCGACGACATCTTGAACGCCGCCAGCAGTTCGTCGCCGGCCGAGCCGCTCGCGCTGCGGACCACTCCGACCAGGCCCGAGGTGGTGGTGAACGACCCGGGCGAAGCGGAGATGTTGGCCGTCGGGTCCTCGGAGAGGATCACCTGGTCGAGGAACTGGGCCGCCGTCCCGGTGAAGGCCGCGCCGGTGAGCTCGATGGTGGCGCCGCCCATGGCCAGCTTCACGTTGTCGCTGGTGGCGCTGACGCCCGCCTTGTCGGAGACCAGCGCGCCGTCCTCCAGCTGCCAGCCGACCGGCGGAACCGCGGTGGCGCCGTCGCCGAGGTCGAGGACGTCGCCCGCTTTGATCGGGTTGTCCCAAGGAATGATCGCGTTGAGCGCCGGCCAGCCATAGATCAACAGCAGGGCGACGACCAGGACGAAGATGGCGGGCTTGAGTTGCCGCCGGTCCAGGCCGAGCCACCGGTGTTCGACCGGCACCCAGCCCCGTACATCTGTGCTCATGGTGAATCAACCTAGTGCCGACTGTGGCCGAACGCTCGGATTGATTCGCACGGTGGGAGGGAAGCAACATCCGCATGCAGATCTGGCCTGGAAATCCCTACCCGCTGGGTGCGACCTACGACGGCGGCGGGACGAACTTCGCTCTCTTCTCGGAGCTCGCCGAACGGGTCGAACTGTGCCTCTTCGACGACGACGGCAACGAGACGCGGATCGACCTGCCGGAGCGGGAGGCACTCGTCTGGCACGGCTACCTGCCGCGGATCGTGCCGGGACAGCGGTACGGGTATCGCGTGTACGGTCCCTACGACCCGGCCAACGGGCTGCGCTGCAATCCCAGCAAACTGCTTCTGGACCCGTACGCGAAGGCCATCGACGGGCGTAACGACTGGAACGAGGCGCTCTTCGCGTACCGGTTCGGCGAGCCCGGTTCCCGCAACGACGACGACTCCGCCCCGTACGCCCAGAAGTCCGTGGTCATCAGCCCGTTCTTCGACTGGGACAACGATCGCCCGCTACGCATTCCGTTCCATCAGACGGTCATCTACGAGGCGCACGTGAAGGGCATGACCGAGCGCCACCCCGGTATTCCGGAGGACGTGCGCGGAACGTACTCCGGACTGGCCCACCCAGTCATGATCAAATACCTCAAGAGCCTCGGGGTGACCGCGATCGAGCTGATGCCGGTGCATCAATTCGTGCACGACAGCACGCTGATCGACCGGGGCCTGACGAACTACTGGGGTTACAACACGATCGGCTTCTTCGCGCCGCACAACGGCTACGCCTCGTTCGGCGGGCACGGCGGGCAGGTGCAGGAGTTCAAGTCGATGGTGAAGGCGCTGCACAAGGCGGGCATCGAGGTCATTCTCGACGTGGTCTACAACCACACCGCGGAGGGCAATCACCTCGGGCCGACGCTGTCGTTCCGCGGGATCGACAATCCCGCGTACTACCGGCTCGTCGACGACGACAAACAGTACTACTACGACACGACGGGCACCGGGAACAGCCTCAACGTGCGGCACCACGAATCGCTGCGGCTCATCATGGACTCGCTGCGCTACTGGGTGACCGAGATGCACGTGGACGGGTTCCGGTTCGACCTGGCGGCCGCGCTCGCCCGGGAATTCCACGCCGTCGACCGGCTGGCCGCCTTCTTCGACCTGGTCAATCAGGACCCGGTCGTCTCGCAGGTCAAGCTGATCGCCGAACCGTGGGACGTCGGCGACGGTGGATACCAGGTGGGCGGGTTCCCGCCGCTGTGGACAGAATGGAACGGGCGCTACCGCGATTCGGTACGCGACTTCTGGCGCGGTGAGCCGTCCTCGCTGGGCGAGTTCGCCTCGCGGTTCACGGGCAGCTCCGACCTGTACGAGATCGACGGGCGCCGGCCGATCGCGTCCATCAACTTCGTGACGGCCCACGACGGCTTCACGCTCGACGACCTGGTCTCGTACAACGAGAAGCACAACGACGCGAACGGCGAGGACAACCGCGACGGCGAGAGCCACAACCGTTCGTGGAACTGCGGGGTCGAGGGTCCCACCGAGGACGCGGAGATCGTCGCGTTGCGGGAACGGCAGAAACGCAATTTCCTCACGACGCTGCTGCTGTCGCAAGGTGTGCCGATGCTTGCCCACGGCGACGAGCTCGGGCGTACCCAGGGTGGCAACAACAATGTGTACTGCCAGGACAACGAGATCAGCTGGGTCGACTGGACGGACGCCCGCAATCAGGACGTGCTCACCAGCTTCACCCGGCGGCTGACGGAACTGCGCGCCAGGCACCCGATCTTCCGCCGTCGCCGCTTCTTCACCGGCGACCTGATCGGCGACGACAAGGTGCCGGACATCGCGTGGCTGCGGCGCGACGGCCAGCCGATGACCGAGGCCGACTGGAACAACCGGAGCGGCATGACGATGACGGTCTTCCTGAACGGCCACGGCATTCCGGAACGGGACGCGCTCGGCGAGCCGATCACCGACGACTCGTTCCTGCTGCTGTTCAACCCGCTCGGCGACGAGGTGCTGTTCACTCTCCCCGACCGCAGTTTCGGCCGTACGTGGGAAGTCGTCATCAACACGGCGGATCCACTGCTGGCCAAGCGCCGCAAAACAGCGAGGGCCGGGGCGCAGGCCGAGGTGATGGGTCATACGCTCGTCGTGCTGCGGTGTCGCTACTGACTGACCTTCCCGCGGAGCCGCCGGCGAGTGTCCCTGGGACCGTTACGGACTTTCCGGGAAGCCGTTACTGACGCATGGGATGACGATGATTGTCGTGAACGGACGCGCCCTGGCCCTCCGATCGGAACCGGCCGGCACGCGCCCGTTCACGTTCTTCCCGTCGATGGGCGAATACCCGGTTTACGACGACGGCGTCTACGACAGCTTCGACGAGCGGGACCAGCGCTTCCACGCCTATCGGGAGGCGGTCGCGGCACGCGCGGCGGGCAAGGTCGTCCTCGACATCGGAACCGGGCGAGACGCGCTGTGGGCGGTGACGGCCGCCCGCGCCGGGGCCAGGCACGTGTACGCCGTCGAGGAACAACCCGGCACGGCCGCTCAGGCGAGCCAAGTGGTGGCGGACGCCGGGCTCGCCGACCGGATCACGGTGATCCGCGGCCGCTCCACCGAGATCTCATTGCCGGAGCGGGCCGAGGTATGCGTCTCCGAGATCGTCGGGAACATCGCCTCGGCCGAGGGTGCCGTCGCCGTGCTCGCGGACGCCGGAAAGCGACTGTGCACGGACGACTGCGCCTGGATCCCGTTCCGCATCCAGACCTGGGCGGCCGCGGTCGACCTTTCCGGCCAGTCGCCGGTAATGGCCACCGAGAGCCTGCCGTACGTCGAGAGGATCTTCGCAGCGGTCGGCCGGCCCTTCGATCTGCGGCTGTGTCTGGCCGGCCCGGTCGGCGACCTGCGGATCTCCTCGGTGACGGCAGTCGAGTCGATCGTGTTCGACGGTCGCCGCGACGCCCCAGCCTCTTCGCCGGCCACTTCGACGGCGTCTCTGATGGTCGAGGTCGCCGGGGCGCGGGCGACGGGTCTGCTGCTCTGGAGCCGGATCGCCGTCACCTCGGGCTCCCGGCAGATCGACACGCTCGCCGGGGACACTCGGGGGTGGGCGCCGGTCTATGTGCCGCTCGGCCTGGCGGGTGTCCCCGTGCGGCAGGGTGATCGGCTGACTGTCGCTCTCCGAAGCACGACCAGCGACGACGGCATCCATCCCGATTACCAGCTGGTCGTCTCCGCCCCCGGCGGGCCCCTGACCTGGTCGAGCCCCTACCGCGGCAGCGGCTTCCGGCGATCGCCACTGTACGAGGTCTTGTTCCCGGTCACCAGCGGCTTCTGAGGCCGGCAAAGGTTTTCGCGGCTGATGAGGGGTTTATTCTCGCTCGATGTCGTGATGTCCGGCCGGCGGCGGCGACGATCTGCACCACCGATTCGCCCAGCACGATGATCACGAACAGTCCCAGCCGCTCCGCGAGGTGAGCCGGATCGACCGATACCCCGTGGATGAGCGGCCGACTCCGGCGGCCCAGAGCGCGAGTTTGAAGTGTCCGTCGACCCAGAGCGACGCGAGCCAGGGCAGCAGCCCTGCCGAGTTCTGCACCACCGGGAAGTCCAGCAATACCGCGCCGCGCTGCCACGACTTGGCCCCGTAGACGCGCGTGGCGATATAGGCGACGGCGAAGACGTTGAGCGCAAGGGTGTCGTTTCAGCGGCCGCCGGGTGGTGGGGTCGCGGAGATCATGGGTGCCCGGGTGATGCTGATGTCGGTCCTCCTGAGGTGTTCGGGTTCGTCGGCGATCCGTCAGCTGGCGGGGGCGCTGCTCGTAGGGAGGGCTTGCAGGCCGCGGTCGAGGAAATCGACCATCCAGGTGAAGCTGTCGTCGACAGACGCGTCGTACTGGAACCCGCCGGCTGCCTCCAGGGTCGAGAACCCGTGCACGGCGCTACGGA